>Ga0189278_10061_pt1 | contig 190485 bp, 161 predicted proteins | sample N26A9minimetaG_FD_130326 | JGI IMG/M metagenome (GOLD analysis project Ga0189278, IMG submission 130326) | Marine microbial communities from the Costa Rica Dome - N26 A9 mini metaG | ecosystem: Environmental > Aquatic > Marine > Oceanic > Photic zone | place: Costa Rica: the Eastern Pacific...
AAGACCACATCTTAGTTTAAATATGAAAACACCTAACTTTATACATGAAAAAACCGAAGAAGAGTACCTCCTTCGGTCTTAAATTTAACATTAAAAACTGTCAACCTATTTTAGGACGACTCATTGTGCTGAAAGTCTAAGCCCTGGTTTGTGTCCTCACAAACCAGTAATTGCAACGATGACTACTTTGAGTGACCAGAAGTATTAAAAGGCTTGTGAAAACACAGACCTTGGGTACTTGGGGCTAGTACTTCACAAACAACCAAAAGAAAAAGCTGCCCTGGTGAGGACAGCTTTTATTAACCTAAACTATGAAAACATCTACTACTTTTAGTAAGATGATATTTTTAATGAAAGCTAACTTTCATTGAATACTAAAAAATGGTTTGGGGTGTTGACCTGTGTTGTAAGCATGTTGTTGTTATTTTGAGTTTCCCAAGTCCTGACAAAGTCTAAAAAGACTTGTCAGAACAGGGAAGTTTTTTGACCTTGCTAACTACTTTCCAATAGGCGTGCCATATTTATAAGTAACTGATAATCAAGGCATAAATAATTGTAGTCAATTATGAATGTACTAAAACCGAACACTACATGGACGTAGATGTACGCGTTTAGCTATTTTAACCAGTCTTTACATTATGTTCGGCTTTGCTAATGACACATATTGTTATATTTTTGTGCAAATTTTAATTAAGCATATCCATGAGCGTATTAGTAAATAAAGATTCAAAAGTTATAGTACAAGGATTCACAGGTTCTGAGGGTACATTTCACGCAGAGCAGATGATTGACTATGGTACCAACGTAGTGGGTGGAGTTACACCAGGAAAAGGTGGACAAATTCACTTAGGTAAACCTGTATTTAATACTGTTGCAGATGCAGTTGAAAAGGCTGATGCGAATGTATCTATCATTTTTGTACCACCTGCTTTTGCAGCCGATGCTATCATGGAAGCCGCTGATGCAGGCATTAAAGTTATCATTGCTATCACAGAAGGTATACCAGTAAAAGATATGGTTACCGCAAAAAATTATATTGAGGACAAAGATGTAGTACTTATCGGGCCTAACTGTCCGGGTGTAATCACTCCTGGTGAGGCTAAGGTAGGTATCATGCCAGGCTTTGTTTTCAAACAAGGAAAGATAGGTATCGTTTCAAAATCAGGTACACTTACTTACGAAGCCGCTGATCAGGTGGTTAAGGCTGGTTTTGGTGTTTCTACAGCAATTGGTATTGGTGGTGACCCTATCATTGGAACATCTACTAAAGAAGCTGTAGAAATGTTGATGAATGACAAGGACACAGAAGCTATCGTGATGATTGGTGAGATTGGTGGTAACTACGAGGCAGAAGCCGCAAGATGGATCAAATCGAAAGGCAATCCTAAGCCTGTTGTTGGCTTCATCGCTGGGCAAACTGCTCCTAAAGGTAAGCGTATGGGGCATGCAGGTGCTATCATAGGTGGTGCCGAAGATACTGCAGAAGCAAAAATGAAAATTATGAAAGAATGTGGTTTAAACGTAGTTGCTTCTCCAGCTGATATCGGAGAAACATTGAAAGAAGCGTTGAGCTAAAAACATAGTAAACAATAAAGTATAAGGAAAGGCATTGCGAAAGCGATGCCTTTTTTATTTGTACTCATTCTTCAAAATACCGTCCAGATCCTGATAAGAAATTAGTATTTCGGTGGGGCCACTCGCGTAAGGGGCTATTTCATATGCATTGTAATAAAACTTTACACCGTTCTGTAAAAGACCAAAGTTTGAATTATAATAGGTGCCATTGTCTAGAGAACCATCGTATTCGTCTCCAATTTTACTTTTTATTAACTGATTAAGGTGAGAGTCGTATCCTGGTGTAAAGACATCACCTAATCGAAGCGCCATACCGCTTTCTACAGCTAAATTGAGATAGTACACCTCATATATACCATGTGCTCCACCTGTATAGACCTCAACAATTGTTTCTATTACGAGCAAGTTTGAATCAGAACGAATCACCTCACTATTTAACGAGCTCTGCCAACCAAAAGCTTTCTCAAACCGCTCCTTAATACTTTTATAATCCGCCATAAAATCATCCGCATGAGAGGCTAAAGTGCTGTTGATAGAGTCTTTCAGATATACTTGCAAAGCCTCTTTTTCGAAAACCTCATTTAAGGCTAACGCTACAGAGTTGCCATCAAAGACTGGGTAAGTGTAGTTTACTTGTGTGCAATAGATTGAGGAGTCTGCTTTACACTCTCCAAATCGCCTTTTAATGCTATCCGAGTCTATAGCTAATTTTGGTTCCTGATCATTTTCAGCTTCATTTTTTGCTGTGGGAGTGCAGGAAATTAAAAATAGGAGGGCCACTAAAGTCAGGTATTTATTCATGCTGGCAAGGTCTGTATTTTTTAGAAAATAAAAAAGTAAGCCACAAAGGCTTACTTGATTAATACTTAGTTTACAGGAATTATTTTTTAAGTTGAAACGAGATATTTATTTAGCTCTCGATGATTTGAAAATATTTTGATATTTTCTATACCCCCAGACTGAGGGTCGTCATTTTGATACGCAACTTCAATAAAGAAGTTCTTAATCATGAAAAGGTAGACGGTACGTTCACCATTGTATCTACTGCCTAAGGATACACCATAGTCTTGTATGTGTTTTTCCTTTTTATGGGGAGCCAGATTTTTAAAGATCAATCTATAAAGCATATAACAACGATTTCTGTGATCAATACTACCAAATTACAAAAGGTAATCGAGTAGAGTAACCATGGTTTTGCAAACGTTTGCGGAAACAGCTGTGATCCCTGCAGATAGTTGTATAGAATGCCTTTAATTGTTAATAAATGGTATAAAACTTACATGCCAAATTCGAGATTATCAGGCTGTAAACCCCACTAAATGTGTTTAACCAATTATGGGGATGTTATTACACAATAAAAATTGCATGTGTATAAGAAGTTAAAAAATAGTTAGCCAAAAAAATTACAACAACTCATTGGCCAGGTTGGCTAATTCTGATCGTTCTCCTTTTTCCAATGTTATGTGTGCATACAATTCATGATTTTTCACACGGTCAATCAAATAAGAAAGTCCATTACTTTGAGAGTCAAGATATGGTGTGTCTATCTGATGAATATCTCCTGTAAAGATGATTTTCGTATTCTCGCCAGCTCGTGTGATGATTGTTTTTACCTCATGTGGGGTAAGGTTTTGAGCCTCATCAACGATAAAGCAAATGTTTGATAAACTTCTACCTCTAATGTACGCCAATGGAGTAATGACTAGTTTTTCCTGATTTACCATTTCCGTAAGCTTGGAGTACTCCTTATCTGTCTCGTTATATTGATTTTGGATAAACTTTAGATTATCCCATAGTGGCTCCATGTATGGATTAAGCTTTGATTTAATGTCTCCAGGAAGGTAACCTATGTCTTTATTACTCAATGGCACTATGGGCCTTGCTAAGTAGATTTGCTTAAAACTTCTTTTTTGTTCAAGTGCTGCTGCAAGAGCTATTAAAGTCTTACCTGTACCTGCCACACCTTGCATGGTCACCAGTTTAACTTCTGGATTCATAATCGCATGAATAGCAAAAGTTTGCTCAGCATTGCGAGGCTTAATACCGTAAACAGGCTTTTTTTCTACATGCTCTATTTTTTCAGAAATTGGGTTATAGTAGGCAAGAATTGATTTTTTGCCACTCTTTAAGATGTAGTAGTTGTTTTTCGTAGGTGCCTTTTTACCCAAAACTTCAGAAGGTTCACAAGAGCCGTTTTCATACAGATCGTTTATTTTATCTGGCGAGACCTTATCTGATACCATTTTTCCGGTATATAAGGTATTGAGGTTTTTGACCTTGCCTGTATTATAATCCTCTGCGGGCAATCCGAGAGATTTGGCTTTAAGACGAAGGTTAATGTCTTTGGTGACCAAAATCACTTTTTTGCCCTTCATCTCTTGTTGCAGCAAGAGCGCAGCATTTAAAATTCTATGGTCTGCCTTGTCTTCATCAAAAACTTCATTGGCATTTACTCGGCTTTTAGCACCCATCAGCACCTTGAAGTTGCCTTTGTCCTTCCTGCCGTTTAGTGGGTTCCAGTCATGTAGCATCCGGCCATCTGCCAGCTTATCCAGCAATCTAGTAAATTCACGGGCCTCAAAATTTTTGGTGTCATTACCCTTTTTAAACTGGTCTAACTCCTCGAGAACGGTGATAGGAATGCCCACATCATGCTCCTCGAAATTCATAATGGAGTTGTGTTCGTAAATAATAACTGAAGTATCTAAAACAAAAATCTTCTTCTCTTTTCTCTGCGCTTTAGCCATGCTCGGTAGGATTAAAAAATAGAACTGTAGTGACTAAAGATAAATAACTGTGGAGAAAGGGGAAAGAAGATTCATTAAGTTTTTATTAAATAAATTAAGTTCAATTTAAGCCTTAATAGAAACTCCTCATATCCCCTTCTGGTAGGGGTTAGGGTAAGGTTTTTCAAACCAAAGGGTTCTATCAAGGTGTATCAATAAAGGTGCTTTTGTCTTGAAATATATGTTAAATGGTTTACCCTCCTCTAAGAGGAGAGCAAATGGTCAATTCAAGCCAAAGGAATGTCGAGCAAAATTAATTTTTTAGTACGTAAACGTCTTCTTTATCACTGGGTTTGATGTCCAATACGTTGGCTAAAACCATCAAAATAAGTCCTCTGGAAGCCATGTGTGTACTCAGTTTGTTTTTGGTTTTAAATTCAGTGAGGGTGATTGATTTATTTCTATCTAAATAATCCATGAGCCACTTTTCTTTATCACCAAAGTTAAATGTGATGCTCTTTTTCTTTCTTCTGCGCTCAATGATCTCTGTGAGCTGTTTACTTGCTTTTATACTCTTGTCTTCAGACCTGACAAATACCTGTTTCTTTCCATCATTATGTATATGATGAGGTTTTCTGTCGCTTGATGGAATGTAGTATACTACAATAGATAAACTTTCTGTCAGTTTAATGGTCTGAATATCTTTAGGTAGTGCAGGCTTGCAAAATTTATCAATAGCCTGATTGAGAGCAAATATTTCGTCTTCAGGATACTTCACCCCAGCGATATCTCCATTATCACTAACGCCAATAAACAGCCATCCACCGTCAGAGTTAGCGAAAGCCACCAATTCTTTAATTACTTTTTCAGGGTATTTGATCTTACGCTTAAACTCAATTTGTTGTGACTCGCCTTGCCGGATTAATCGTTTTGCTTCATTGAGTTCCATGTGAGGACAAATTTACAATTCCTCATTAAAGTCTTCATCATCATCGGCACCAGGCATTGTAAACATACTACTTAGCAGGTCTTTAAACTGCAGTCCTTTAGACAGCGGATGTTTGCTTAGCATGCTGTACTCTGCAAGACCGTGTAAGGCAAATTCCATGAAAAATAGTCGTGAATCTTTAGCTACCTTTTTGACATACTTATCTACTAAAGCGCCTAAACCCGGCACACCTTCCAGAGACTTTTGATAATCTTTGCTGTTGGCATCATGTATCAGGTCTAACATATTACTATCCCCAAACCAGTCAGTGATTTTGGTGTAAGGATTATCGGCTTCTTTATTCTTTCGTATTTTCTCAGGGTCTGGGAAAAAGTCAGTAAAAAGAGTTCTAATGGCTTTACCCACTAAGTTGTGAGCAACAATTCCAGGACCTTCCTGCTCTCCTTCATAGACAAGTTCAACTTTACCAGTGATTGACGGTATGAGTCCATAAAAGTCAGATATCCTAATGGATGTTTTCTCATTGTTAATTAATGATCGTCTTTCAGCAGCACTCATTAAGTTTTCGTAGGCAGAAATGGTCAGTCTGGCCGAAACTCCACTTTTAGCATCTACATATTCACTATCACGTGCCTCAAAGGCGATCTGCTCGATTAAGTCTTTGGCTAGTTCGTTTATAGTGATCGCCTCTTGTGGAGGTTTGATGTTGGCTTCTTGCTGGGTAATTTTCCTGGCCGTTTCAATGTCTTTAGGATAATGCGTTATAATCTGGCTATCGATCCTGTCTTTTAGAGGCGTAACTATACTACCTCTGTTTGTATAATCTTCAGGGTTGGCGGTGAATACAAATTGTATTTCTAAAGGAAGACGCACCTTAAAACCTCTGATTTGGATATCCCCTTCCTGAAGAATATTGAAAAGTGCTACTTGAATTCTGGCTTGCAGATCAGGCAACTCATTAATCACAAAAATACCTCTATGAGAGCGAGGAATAAGTCCGAAGTGGATCACTCTTTCATCGCTGTAAGGTAATTTTAATGTTGCTGCTTTTATGGGGTCAACATCACCAATAAGATCGGCAATGGATACATCCGGAGTAGCCAGTTTTTCTGAGTAACGCTCATCGCGATGCATCCAGCTGATAGGTGTATCATCGCCTTTTTCTTTAATTAAATCAAAAGCAAATCGGGAGATTGGCTTCATTGGATCATCATTAAGCTCAGCACCTGCTACAACAGGCACATATTCATCAAGAAGCAAAATCATTAACCTCGCCAATCTAGTTTTAGCCTGGCCTCTTAAGCCTAGTAAGTTGATGTCATGCATAGAGAGAATGGCGCGCTCCAGGTCTGGAATTACCGTCTCTTCATATCCCCAAATGCCTTGGAAGACATTTTCTTTGTTTTTGATTTTCTCAATGAGGTTTTCTCTTAGTTCTTGTTTAACAGATTTTGGCTTGTATCCTGCTTTTTTAAGGTCGCCAAGTGTTTTAATATTGGTGTAGTCCATTAATATTTTTTTCGTCTGTTTCGTCTATAATCTTCAAAAATGAGGTGACCCAGCCCTTTCAAACTACTGTAGTAGGCGTTGCCGTTGTTCACCTCTGTAAATTCTTTCACAAACTCCTTCAGGTAGGGGTCTGAAGCTATCATAAATGTTGTTACAGGGATGCCTATTTTTCTGCATTGCTTAGCCAAATTGAGCGTTTTAGTTAAAATTTGAGGGTCAAGGCCAAAGCTATTTTTATAATACTTAATCCCTTTTTTCATACATGTCGGCTTTCCATCGGTGATCATAAAGATCTGTTTGTTGGGGTTTTTTCTACGCCTCAGCAGATCCATAGCTAATTCTAGACCTGCAATTGTGTTAGTATGATAAGGACCGACCTGTAAATAGGGCAGGTCCTTGATTTCTATTTGCCAGGCATCATTACCGAAAACAAGAATATCCAGTGTGTCTTTTGGGTATTTTTTGGTGATGAGCTCTGCCAATGCCATAGCCACTTTTTTAGCCGGTGTGATGCGATCCTCACCATACAAAATCATAGAATGCGAGATATCAATCATCAATACGGTAGAGGTCTGAGTTTTAAATTCATGCTCACGCACTTCCAAATCACCCTCTGTCATCATGAAGTTGTCTAACCCATGATTAATTTGAGCATTTTTCAATGAGTCTGTCATCGATATTTGCTCCAGTGTATCGCCAAATTGATAGTCTCGTGTGTCGGTACTGGGTTCATCACCCAAACCACCAAAATTGGTTTTATGATCGCCTTTTTTAGACTTTTTAAGTTTGCCAAAGATTTCTTCCAGTGCACTGTTTCTTATCTGCTGCTCACTTTTGGCTGTAAGCTCGAATTGCCCATCAGGGGTTTCTTCAGAGATATATCCTTTGTCTTTTAGGTCATCTATAAAATCGCCTATGCCATATTCTGCGCTTGATATTTGGTATTGTTCATCAAGGTTGGTCAGCCAATTAAGGGCCTCAGATACATCTCCGGAAGTGATTACCACGAGCTGCATGAATATATCCATCAGCTTATCGAAATCTGATTTGTTTTCGTCTTTTTCGGGAATGTACTCTGTAAAGCGGTGACCAATCATAAATGAATGTCTTTTGTATAAGAGGATAACCAATAATTAGACTTCAATGTTCGTGGAAGATAAGCTTAAATTAAGAAGTCGGCAGTTATCCTCTGTGAAAGTAGTTCTTCAAACAAAAACGCCTCAAAAATATTTTCTGAGGCGTTTCTCTAGTTTGTTTTTTTAAGGCATTGTTCTAAATATATAATCCCATAAAGGAGACGATACACCAAAGGCTCTTTCGGGATTTTTATAGTGGTGGATACCATGATGCACCCATAATTTTTTAAATATATTCTTAGGTGGCTGATAGGCGTGTACAATATAATGTACAAATAAATAGCCAGCATAACCCATCAGGAAGCCCGGTAGAAATCCGAAAGTGAAGTCTCCCATTACTAACCTAAACAAGAACAACAAGGCTGTTGCAATTGTAAGACTCATTATAGGAGGCATGGCCAACCTGTCTTTATCTTTTGGGTAATCATGATGTACACCATGGAAAGCATACTGAAGTTTTTTTCTCAGCGCAGTATAGGTGCCCATATGGAATATGTAGCGGTGCGCAAGATATTCGACTAAAGTAAAGGTGAGAAGACCAGTGAAAAACAGACCTACTGTAGTGGCTACACCTAGTGCCGTATTTGCAAGGGACCAATACAATAGGCCCGAAGAATATAAGGTAAAAAGTATAAGAGGTATCGAAATATGAGTCCTGGAAAGACGCTCGATAACAGGATTATCAAATAACGTTTTCGTACCCTTATTATTTATTTTTGACTCTTTGGTGAATCCTTTCCCCATTTCACTTAATTTTTACTCAAAAATAATTTATGATATTCGTTTTTTATAAAATAACGTGAAATTTATTCATTTAGATTGGTTGAGCCTGTGTTTTAGTAGACAAAACCCGATCGTAAACCTGCTCATATAGAGGCATAACATTGCTGATATCAAACTCTTTAGCTCGCTTTAATGCATTTGATTTAAATGTAGGTAAATTATTCTTATCAAGAATTTTTAAAGCGTTTTTAGTCATATCTTCTACATCACCCACCTCACTCATAAAGCCTGTTTGTCCATGAATGTTAAGTTCGGGTAAGCCACCGGTATTGGTCGATATTACCGGTACCTCACACGCCATGGCTTCCAGTGCAGCGAGGCCAAAGCTTTCTTTTTCTGATGGCATTACAAAAAGATCAGCTACAGATAGTACTTCTTCTACAGCCTCAAGTTTACCTAAAAATCTGATGTCTTCACAAGTGCCAAGTTCACGGCACAGTTGTTCAATGCTCGAGCGCTCCGGTCCGTCACCTACAAGTAGCAATTTGGCCGGAATTTCTTTTCTCACATTATGGAATACCCGCACAACATCATCTACTCGCTTTACTTTACGAAAGTTTGATGTGTGTACCATTAAATATTCATTGTTTGGACAAATGGCTTTTCTAAAATGTTCCTTTTTTTGCTTTTTAAAGCGCTCCAGGTCTATGAAGTTAGGAATGACATCTATTTCCTTAATTATGTTAAAATGCTCGTATGTGTCTTTCCTTAAGTCTGCCGAAACAGCGGTGACGCCATCAGATGCATTGATGCTGAATGTGACCACCGGCTCGTAGGAGGCATCTTTACCCACCAAAGTGATGTCAGTACCATGTAAGGTAGTAATTACAGGGATGTCTATATTTTCCGTTTTAAGAATTTGCTTTGCCATATATGCAGCAGAAGCATGTGGTATGGCATAATGTACGTGTAGCAAGTCAAGCTTTTCGTGTTTCACTACATCTACCATTTTGCTGGCTAAAGCCAGTTCGTATGGCGGGTATTCAAAAAGCGGATAAGTCCTGATATCTACTTCGTGATAAAATAAGTTTTCGTTGAAAAAATCAAGCCTTGTAGGTTGTGAGTAAGTAATAAAATGCACGTTATGGCCTGCTTTTGCCAAAGCCTTACCCAACTCAGTCGCCACCACACCACTACCACCAAAAGTTGGGTAGCATACTATTCCAATATTTATTTTTGATGTTTTGTCCATTAATTCAAGTTTTCAGCATGTTGCTGGTAGTTCCATATCGATTCGTATATAACATCCTGAATCCTTGTACGGATATTATTTTTAATAAGTTTAGCATTATTTGCATCCGGATGAATTCTATTAGAAAGAAATACAAAAATCAGGTCAAATTCAGGGTCTGCCCACACGGCTGTGCCTGTAAAACCAGTATGACCAAAAGTCTTTGTTGAAGCATATTCAGATGTTGGACCATACCATTCACCTCTGAGAGGTTTATCCCAACCTAAACCCCTACGGTTGCTGGCGTATTGCTGACCTGTAAATTTTGCTAAAGTCTCATCTTTAAAATATCTCTGATCTCCATATATTCCTCCATTCAAGTGCATATGCATCATTTTTGCCAAATCAGTAGCATTGCTAAACAGGCCGGCATGACCTGCCACACCACCAAGCAATGCAGCTCCCTGATCATGTACCATACCATAAACAAGCGTTTTGCGGAAATAGTTGTCATCTTCCGTAGGAGCGATTCTCGAAAGCGGAAATTTACATAGCGGTAAATAGCTCATTGTGGCCAGACCCATGGGGTCATAAAAGTTTTGTTGAAGAAAATCTTCGATAGGCTGGTTGAGCTGTTGCTCAGCCAATCTTTGAATGATGTAATAACCCATATCGCTGTATTTATAATCATAGGGCTCTCGCTCATGCTTTTTTCTTACTCTGGAATCTTTTACCCATTGCCATACGGAGTCTTGCAAGGTTTTAGTAGCAAACAGGCCGTTTGACACTTGAATAGGATTTTCTTGACTAAGCTCCTCAAAGTAAAATTCATCTCTGTAAGTGGAGTCTTGCAGTGTTTGTTTCCAAAAAGGTAGGTAAGGCCACAGACCAGCCTGATGGGTAAGAATATCGCGAAAAGTCATGTACTCCTTATTGGTGCCTGTCAGCTCGGGGAGGAAAGTAGCTATTTTTATGTCCAGGTCAACCAGACCCCTTTCTTCCAAAAACATAAACGCCTGCATGGAAGCAAATACTTTTGTGATTGAAGCGATGTCATAAATGGTTTGGTCAGTTACTTTTTTGAGGCTGTCGTAGGTATAGTGTCCAAATGACTTATCGTAAATCACCTGTCCGTGCCGGGCAACAAGCACTTGGCAACCCGGAGTAGCTTTATCATTGATGGCTTCGTTTACAATTTCATCGATATTACCTAGTAGCTTTCCATCCATATCAACAGCCTCGGGTGTAGTATAAGCTAAGCGTACGAGCGGAGAATTTGATACACCTGTGCCTTCCCTCAATGAATTGGAAATTGATACCGGGAGTTTTCCTGAAACAGGGATCGCACCAAAAATGGCTTCTGCGGCAGCAATTTGTGTGAGAGAATCATTTTGATAGGTGCAAATGACATTTGAGAAAGACTCAAACTGATCAACCTCGTAGGGCGAGCCAAAGTAGCTGATGGTTACTTGTGTTTTGTCATTTAAGGTCTTTAATAATCCTAATTCATCAGATGTAAGCTTTCTAGCCACCCCCACTATAACATGATCATAATTGGCCAGGCTAATGATATTCAATCTTTCAGTGTGGTTGATATAGGTGTATTTTTCAAGGTATTTATTAAAAACGGAAGTTTCACCTATGCTTACCGTAGCAAAATACTTGTTGTCTAATATCGAAATGGGAAGGCTTTCACTTTTTACCAGCGTTAAGGCCTTCTTATATAATTTTTGTTTGGTTGCAATGTATCGAGGGTCATTAAGCTTCAAAGTGAGATTATCTGTAGCTAATCCATTGAAACGATTTAACTGAGCATCATACTTGGCTAGTAAAATCTTTCTAACACTTGTTTCAAGTTGAGTCTTTAGCTCTCGAGATCTTTTGATGGCCTTTTTTAATGCCTTAATCGCCCCTGGTACATCTTGAGAAAACAATAGAATGTCATTACCTGCCTGAAATGCCTGCACCTCTACATGGTCATAATCATTGGCAACAGCTTTCATATTTAAAGCATCAGAGAATACAAGCCCATTAAAACCCATTTCTTGTTTTAGCAACCTGTTGATAGTCTTGCCAGATAGTGAGGAAGGAGCGCTATTATCAAGGGCATCTACCTGAAGATGTCCGGACATCACACCTTTTACGCCATGGTCAATAAGTTGCTGAAAAGGGTACAGCTCAATTTGCTCCAGGCGATCTTTTTTATGGCTTATAGCTGGCAGGGTTTTGTGCGAGTCTTTATCTGTGTCACCGTGTCCGGGAAAATGTTTGGCCACGGCCATGACACCATGATCTTGCAGGCCTTTCATGTACATGATGGCCTTTTTACTTACTTTTTCTTTATTTTCTCCGAAAGAACGAATACCAATGACAGGATTGTTAGGGTTGCTGTTTACATCCACCACGGGCGCGAAATTGATGTGAGCACCGACCATTTTAAGTTGTTTGGCTATCTCAGTGCCCATTTTATAGATGAGGCTGTCATTTTCTATAGCGCCTAATGTCATTTGTTTGGGGTAGCTGATGGTGCTATCAAGTCGCATGCCTAAACCCCATTCAGCATCCATACCTATAAGAAGCGGCACTTCTGCATTTGACTGATACCTATTGATGAGTGTGGCCTGGCTATGTGGGTGCCCTTGCATGAAGATTAAGCCACCAATAGCATGTTTTTTAACGAGTTGCTCAATGACCTGGTAATGTTGTTCATTACCACCTGAGTAGGCAGCAACCATGAAAAGCTGTCCAATTTTTTCTTCCAGGTTCAGCGTTTTGTAGACACTGTCAACCCACATTGTTTTTTGGTCAGTATTCTGAGCAACTCCTTGAGAGACAATTAAAAAATATAGCAAAAGGGCGCTAAAAACTTTTTTGATCATGCAGCCGTTTGTTTATGGATACAACGAATAAAAAACTAATTTTGTGATTTGCTAAGATATAAATTTAAGTGATCCCAGTGTCTTATACACACATCGGGATTATGACAATAAGATAAATTAATATATTCATGAAATTTCCTTCTCTTCTAAAAACACCCAGACACCAAAGGTTTCATATTGAGCCACGGTATTACGATCCGGTGAAGGAAGAGATTGAGCAACGCACCGCGCTCATAAAAAAAGAGATGGAAAACAGAAAAGCAAGTGGTGAAGAAGATGATTCGTCATCGAGAATCAGAGGTGCCTTCGTGAGAAAAAGATCTAAAGCCAAAGGGGTAAACCTCATGCAGGGAGCTATTCTATTGCTTTTGGTAGCCGGCCTTACTGGCTATTGGTATTTTGGAAATATAGCTTTGTATGTGTTTTTAATGGTATCTTCTCTATTATTGTATTTGAAAGTAAAAGGGAAAATCTAAACACGCCAAATTCTGCATGCCAGACATCATCCGTCTACTTCCAGACTCATTAGCTAACCAAATTGCTGCAGGTGAAGTGGTACAACGACCTGCCTCTGCCATCAAGGAATTGTTGGAAAATGCCATTGATGCGGAAGCCACTGAAATAAAGGTCATTATTAAAGATGCCGGCAAAACGCTGATGCAAATTATTGACAATGGCAAAGGGATGTCAGAAACCGATGCCCGTATGAGTTTGGAAAGGCATGCTACTTCCAAAATTCTTTCCTCAGAAGATTTATTTAAGATTAAAACATTGGGTTTTAGAGGAGAAGCACTGGCTTCTATTGCTGCGGTGGCTCAGGTAGAAATAAAAACCAGATTACACGATGCCGAGTTGGGAACGTTGATAAATGTAGAGGCGTCAGAAATAAAGGCACAAGAACCTACGGCCAGTGAACCTGGCACTTCCATTTGTGTGAAAAACCTATTCTACAATGTACCTGCCAGGAGAAATTTTCTCAAGTCGAATGGCGTAGAGATGAAGCATATTGTTGAAGAGTTTCAGCGTGTGGCTCTCGCCAACCCACAGGTGAGCATGGAGTTATTTCAAAACGATCTGGAAACCTACAAGCTACCAGAAGGCAAACTCAGCCAACGTATAGTCTCACTTTTTGGAAAGAATTATAGAGAGCAATTGGCCGCTTGTCAGGAGGAGACTGAAGAACTTAAAGTACATGGCTATATTGGGAAACCAACTTTTGCTAAGAAGACAAGGGGAGAACAATTCTTTTTTGTCAACAACCGATTTATAAAGAGTAACTATCTCAATCATGCCGTGATGAATGCTTTTGAGGGGCTAATTCCGGATGGGAGCTTTCCGTTTTATGTGCTCTTTATTGAAATGGACCCACAGCATGTGGACATCAATGTACACCCTACCAAAACTGAGATAAAGTTTGATAATGAACGAGTTGTGTACGCGGTAGTGCGCTCTGCAGTAAGGCAGGCACTGGCCAAGCACAACTTCACACCTACGCTGGATTTTGATGCAGATATTAATCTGGGGCAGAAACTCTCAATAAACAGAGAGACCATTAAGGACAAAAACTACGCACAATTTAAAACGGCCACAACAGAGCAGGAGCGATCAAATCTGGAGAACTGGTCGAAGCTTTTTGAAGAAAATGCTGGCCGTGCTGATATCAGTCAGCCGGGTGGTGGGCAATCAGATGAACCGATGACCCTTACCTTCGGTAGTGATATGAATACTGGCTTGCAAGAGGGGGCATTGCAGGAAAAGAGCCTGATTTTTCAACTGCACAATAGGTATGTGGTTACTCAGGTGAAATCGGGTATGATGTTGGTCGATCAGCAGGCAGCGCATGAGCGTGTGCTGTTTGAAAAATTTTATCAAAACCTGGAAGAAAGAAAGGGTGCTTCGCAACAAACTTTGTTTCCGCAGACAGTTTCTTTAAACCCAAGCGATTTTTCTCTCGTAATGGATATGGAAGAAGAGATACAGGCTCTGGGCTTTTTAGTAGAACCTTTCGGTAAAACGGATGTTTTGGTCAAAGGTATACCGGCCGATCTTGGAAGTGGAGGAGAAAAAGAAATTTTTGAAGGGTTGATAGAGCAGTTTAAGAAGAATAAATCAGAGCTTTCTATTCCCAGGAGAGAAAATCTTGCGCGTTCATTGGCCAAACGGACGGCTATGAAACCAGGCAAAAGATTAAATGAAGAAGAGATGTCGGGATTAATAGATCAGCTTTTCGCTTGTAGCAATCCGAACTACGCACCTAATGGGCAGCGTACTTTTTTTGTTTTAGAGCTATCACAAATAGAAAATTACTTTAATTAAGTCATATGTTTAGACTCACACCAGTAGTTAAAAACCTTCTGATCATCAATGTGGTGGTGTTTTTACTCCAAACATTGATGGGTGGTGTAAATTTTACCGGTATTTTATCCTTGTGGAAAGTTGGTTCGGATAATTTCGCTCCTTACCAGTTTTTTACCTACATGTTTGCCCATGGTGGTTTTGGCCACATCCTTTTCAATATGTTAGGCCTTGTATTTCTTGGGCCATTGTTAGAGCAGTTTTGGGGCCCTAAAAAGTTTGTTACTTTTTACCTGGTGACAGGTATTGGGGCGGGCTTATTGTATAGTGGGATCGAATATGTGCGCATGAATAATCTTGAATCACAGGTAGAAGAATATGTTATTAGCCCTACGCCTGATAATTTGAACGTTTTTGTTGATAACAATAGCAACTACTTCGGCCCCTCGATCTATGATTTTATTTCTGAGTTTAGCAAGCAACCAGACAATCAACAATATATTGCAGAAAGCAAATCAATAGTAAAATCACTTTATAATCAGGCGTTTAACTATGGCTCTATGTTGGGAGCTTCAGGTGCTATTTACGGTATCTTGATGGCTTTTGGCATGCTCTTTCCTAATACAGAATTGATGCTGCTGTTTCCGCCCATACCGATCAAGGCCAAGTGGCTGGTGCTGATATTAGGTGGGATTGCCCTATATTCGGGGCTATCTCGAAATCCGGGTGACAATGTAGCTCACTTTGCCCACCTGGGGGGAATGATATTTGCTTTCATTATGATAAAGTATTGGCAAAGTCAACGAAATAAGTTTTATTAGACAAAATGTACAGCGGAGGATTTAAGGACGATTTTAAAAACGCTTTTAATAAGCCAAATAATGAGCATACACAGTTGATCATTATCAATGTGGCTGTATTTCTTATTTTGGCAGTATTGAAAGTAATTGGAGACTTATCAGGTCTTGAAAGTGTCTTTGTATTGATCTACGACCAGTTTTCTGTCCCTCCTTTGTTCTCTGATTTTATCACTCGACCTTGGACCATAATAACGTACTCCTTCGCACACAGCCTTTCAGGATTCATTCATATATTCTTTAATATGCTGGTGTTTTATTGGTTTGGAAGATTGGTGATTGAATACTTAGGAGGTGACAAGCTCATTTCAATTTATGTTTTAGGTGCTATTTCTGGAGCGGCATTGTACCTACTGGCATATAACTTAATACCGTTTTATACTGAAAGTGCTGGACGACTTTATGGTATGGTAGGTGCTTCTGCAGCAGTGACCGCAGCTGTAGTAGCGGCAGCAACCCTAATGCCTAATTACACTTTCTTTATGCTTTTTATCGGGCCTGTAAAGATTAAATATATTGCAGCATTTTTTGTGGTAACTTCATTTTTATGGTCAACAGGCACTAATGCTGGTGGTAATATCGCGCACTTAGGTGGGGCACTAATCGGCTATTTGTTTATCAGACAACTACAGAAAGGCACAGATATTGGGGCCTGGGTGATTAGGACGATGAATTTCTTCAAAAGCTTCTTTGTAAGGCAGCCCAATATAAAAGTGAGTTACAAGAAGACCAGCACATCTAAAAAACAAACTAAAGCTTCAGGAAGTACTAAATCAGCAGCTTCATCTACTTCTCAGGACGAGATAGATGAGATTTTAGACAAAATCTCTGAAAAGGGATATGAAAGCTTATCAAAAGAAGAAAAGCAAAAGCTTTTTAACGCAAGTAAAAAATAATTTTGTCACTTTGATCACGATATTTTGAGGGAGTGAAGGCTTCTTAAAAGATAAATGAGATTTATAGGAAATTGCTTAATTATGAGACTGCTTCGTCCTTCGTCCTCGCAGTGACGACTCTGGCTATTCAATGCCGTCTTTGCGATGAGCGAGGCACGAGTGAAGAAGCAATTATGAAGAAATAAAGACTTGGTAATGCGACTGCTTTGTCCTTTGTCCTCGCAGTGACGACTCTGGCTATTCAATGCCGTCTTTGCGATGAGCGAGGCACGAGTGAAGAAGCAATCTCTATTTAGACATATAATTATAGTTGATAAAATTTATGATGTGATTAAAGGTGGAGCAATATACATCATGACCAATAAGTACCACACAACGCTATATACTGGTGTTACATCTGATTTGGTAGCAAGAGTTTTTGAGCATAGAAATAATCGTTATCCTGGTTCATTTACTTCCCGATATAAATGTTATAAACTTGTGTACTTTGAGACATTTCATTCTATTGAAGAGGCGATAAGCCGCGAAAAGCAAATAAAAGCGGGTTCGAGAAAAAAGAAAATCCAATTGATAGAGTCTCTAAATCCTGAGTGGAGGGATCTTTATGAAGAAGTAAAGACTTGGTAATGCGACTGCCTTGTCCTTTGTCCTCGATGTGACGACTTAGTTGATTCATTGCCCTCTTTGCGATGAGCGAGGCACGAGTGAAGAAGCAATCTATATAAGGTGCAAGACCTTCTTTTAACAATAGGGCTCATTTGACTCGATTTGATATAGAACCTTTAAAATTAAAGTTGTAGTTTTTAACCATGCTATTATTATTTGTATATCTGGCAGTAGCCATATTGATTTCATTCCTATGCTCGATTCTTGAGGCTGTGCTGCTCTCCATCACACCTTCATTTGTAGAGTCAATGAAACATGGGAAGAGGAAAAAGCTAGGACTATCATTAGAGCAACTTAAAAGTAATGTAGACCGCCCGTTGGCAGCAATTCTTTCTTTTAATACTATCGCCCACACGGTAGGTGCTGCCGGAGTAGGAGCGCAAGCGGCTAAAGTGTTTGGGAATGAGTATCTAGGAGTGGTTTCTGCTGTATTGACATTGCTCATTCTGATATTTTCCGAGATCATTCCAAAAACCATCGGAGCTAATTACTGGCGTTCGCTTATCGGCTTCACGGCAAGTACCTTAAGAGTGCTTATTTGGTTGATGTATCCTTTAGTTGTGCTTTCTAAAGGGATTACCAGGCTACTTTCCAGAGATGATGCAACGGCTACTTCAGTAAGTAGGGCAGAGGTGTCAGCCATGGCTGATATTGGTGAGAAAGAAGGTGTTTTTGCCAGTACAGAGTCAAAAATGATTAAAAATCTGGTGACCCTTAGAAATATTACGGTTGAAGACGTCATGACTCCACGCACTGTGATTGTGATGATGCAGGAAGATCGACAACTACAAGAGCTTTTTAACCATGAGACCTTTGACAAGTTTTCGAGAATACCGGTTTATCAGAAAAATAGAGACGATATTTCTGGTTACGTCCATAAAATTGATGTTTTGAGTAGGCTGGCCGCTGATGAACACGAGCTTAAGCTCAAAGACATTAAAAGAGAGGTGATGATGGTAGGTAATGAAATGAAACTGCCCGTTGTACTTGATGAGCTGGTAGAAAGTAAAGAGCATTTTGCATTGGTAACTGATAGATATGGCGGAGTAGCCGGATTGGTGACCATGGAAGATATTATGGAAACCCTGCTTGGACGCGAAATCATGGATGAGTTTGATGGTATTGAAGACATGCAGGACTATGCGCGCAAAAGATGGAGAAGTCGTGCTAAAAAACTTGGGCTCATAATCGAAGATGATAATCAAGTGCAACCCGAGAACATAAAAGATGATGTAGTGAAGTACGGCATCACTGGTGGCAAGGCTCCAGAAGATGAAGGAGGAGAGAAGTAATAATAGCATTACAACTCAAGACTGACAATACGGTTTTAAAGAAGTGATTACACAAAGGTGCTCAAAGCATGCTCAAAGTCACACAAAGACGGATGTCCCTTAGCGTAACTTTGACAACTTTTCCAAAGTTTTGAACTTTGGAAAAGTTATCGTGAAAAATTAATCTCTATACAACCAAACTAAACATGCGGCTAACTGCTCTGACCAGAAGAGTTCGTTATGTTCTGCTCCCTCAACAATTTCAATATAAACCTGATCTCCATAAGTGGTTTTCAGTTTTTCAGTCTGTTTGTTGAATGCGGCTACACCGTCCTTACCTTCCTGGCTACCCATGATAGTGTACACTTTGTGCTCATCAGACAATGGATGGCTGGAGGTAAAGCCTTCGACTTCTTCAGAAAACCAATAGGATGGTGAGAAAATGCCGGCTTTATTGAATACCTCGGGGTATTTGAAAATAATATAGTGTGATATCAAACCACCTAAGCTACTTCCGATAACAGCTGTATGATTAGGTTGAGTTCGGTAAGTACTGTCAATCATGGGTTTCAGTTCATTAACCACAAAGTCAGCATATGCAGCACCCTGACCGCCACCATATTTCTCATGCGTCCAGGCTGTGTATTCAGCGATGCGATCCTTTCCACCATTGTCAATGCCCACCACGATTAATGCTAATCCATCGGATTGATACAAGCTGTCTAATGTTTCATCGACATGCCACTCACCAACAAATGAGGTTGAATCCGCAAAAAGGTTTTGCCCGTCATGCATGTAGAGCACGGGATATTGCTTATCGCTTTTTTCATATCCAGGAGGTAAGTAGATGCGAATCGTTCGCTCGCGATTGAGTGACTTCATGATTATACCATCATGATAGGTCACTGTGCCTTTTTGGGCGAAGCCAACAAAGGAAACTATAGTTAGTAGAACTGAAAGAGTGATTTTCATAAATCGTGATTGAAATTAACTTAAAAACTCACAAAAAAGTACATATTAATTTGAGAACCTATTTATTCCCTTTCTATTGAGGTTTAGCATTTATATATTCAGCAAATTTAAAGAGTGAGTTTACTTACCCTTTACCTTTTATAAATAAAACAAAATGAGATTTATTTCTATTATCCTTATTGTTTTAGTGTCTTTTGATTTATTGGGTCAAACGGAAGCCAGTGTTTCGGAGCACATTGCAAAAGAAGTTGCTACTATACTAGAGTCAAATCATTTAGAGAATGAAGTAATAATGCTCGGAGAGCAAAATCACTCTATCTCAGAGCATTTTCAGGCTGCTTTTTTGATCATAAAAGAACAAGTTGAAGAGAATGAGTATGAAGTTCTTATGACTGAAAGTAGCTTTATTGACTCATACCTTTCTGTTAGGAAAAATAATCAGTTTGCAATAGAAACCATAATGCCAGCCTATAGACTAAGCCAGGAATATCAAATTTTGAGGGGGATAAACAAGAGTTTCAGTCACCTTGGTTTTGATATGCAGTTTGACTTAAATAGTGCAGATGTTACTTTTTTATCTAATTATTTTGGCTTGAATGAAGATCAAAATGAAATTTTTGGATATGGATTAGACTTTGATTTTTCTGTTAGTGATGAGTTTAACAAATTGATGCAAAGCCTCATTAATGATTCTGAAGACAGCCTTGATATCAGGGCATTGGAGAATATCTTACAAGCATATAATTTTGAACAATGGTCACAACACAGGGTTGGAGACTGGCTTCCAAAATATGGAAACAGACGAGACAAAGTAATGGCTGAAAATATTAATTTTTGGTATAATTATTTTGGCAGAGTTAAATTTCTTGCTCTAGGTGCTTCCACGCATTTTGCTTATTCTTTTGAAACATTGGATCATAAGGATCTCAGTGCATACACAAGCACGGGATCTTACTTAAAGCGATACGTTGATGAAAAATCAATTCAAAATCCAATGGTAAACTTTGCTTTCACTTCAAGTCAAGGCTGGAAGAGACCTGCAACAACATATAATAAAGAAGATGTTGTTACTAATCAATACACAGTGGAAGCAGATTTAATTAATAAAAAGGAAGACTTTAAAATTCTTGAATTAGATGACAGTATAATCAATTCACATGCCATAGGGGGAAAGGCCATATCAGGTAATTTTCGACCAGTTTGGGATTACCTAATAATTTTTAAGCATGTAACGGGTATATCTAGGTTAAAAGAAGAAGGTCAGTCAGTTAATCTTAATATTAGAAAAAAAGTAAGGATACTTGATAGCGTGTCATTAACCCCTATTCCATATTCCCATGTTTTCGTTGAAAAAATTAAAGAGGGTACATCAGCCAATCAAGAGGGCATGTTTACTCTTTTAAGGAAAGACGAGTATAAAGGCCAAGAAGTGATTGTATCCTCTATAGGTTATAAAAGTAAAGAGCTGCTTTATGAAGACCTTATAGAAACGGATACCATTTTCCTCCAAAGCCAGATGCTCTTATTAAAAGAGGTGGATGTTCAGGCTGAATTGGAAACACCGCATGCATTGATGAAGCATATTATTAAGAATACTCAAAACATAAACTTAAAAGACCATATACATTATTATAATACGCAAAGTGAAGCTTATAATAAAAAAGACACATTAAAGGTGGCTACGATTAACGAAATGGTCCTATTTGATAAGGAGTCTTTTTCTGTAAATATAAAGGGTGTAAAACCATTTGATTCACTTGCATTTAGTAGGTTAGGTTTTTACGCATCATACCCGTGGAGGGGGCTGTTAAATTCACACTATCGATTTCTTTCTTTGTTTCAAGAGAAACAATTACAAACTTTTCAGTTAAAGTTTGACTCGGTCAATAGTGACTTCACTAAAGTTCATTTTAACTCTGAGACTTTGTCTAAAAGAGTAGTTGGTTTTAAGGATGTAGTGCAGTATTCTGGGAGTATTTATATCAAAGAAGATTTGCCATCGAAAATAGTACTAAAAATTAAGTTTAAGGATGGTGATTATCTCAATGTAGAAACTCACTTCAGAGCAATTGATAATGAGCTAACTCCAGTTCTAATAAAAGAGAACAGTATGGTTAATGGAGTTACAATTAAAAACTTATCAAATTGGGTGAAGTCAAAAATTTTTTCAGGGCAATCATTAAAAATGAATCACGATCTTTTATCAATAGAGCAATCTCCACAAGTTTTTAAAACCTATAATGAGTTTATTAATGACTGACTTGTAGCGATTAGAGCAAGCATTATTATGATTATAAATATAGAAATATGATAAACTACTTAACGATTTGGGTTTCGATTTTTCTTCTTATTAACTCCAGCCAAATTGAACTTTTCGCACAAACAAAAGCTGATATTAAACCACAGGAAATTATTGATAAATTTATTGAAAAGACTGGCGGTGAAAAGTGGTTGAAGTTAGAATCCAGGAAAGAATATGCCTATGTGCAAAGTGAAGATGATAAAAATTCCATAATACCTACAAAGAATTATGAAAGAATAAAAATCACCATGCCACCTGGTAAATTATTCGAGTATCATGAATACCACGGTCGAAATACAATTCTATCATACAAACCAAGATGCAATTGGTACTATTCCAGTAGGAGTCAGGTAGTAAAATTTTTCGGACCTGAACCTATAAAGTTTTAAAAATTATTTCCAAGATCGGAACTTATGGAGATACTAAATCTTGAGGCTTTGAAAGGAGTTTATCAAGTGGATACTCTATACCAGATCGATTTTAAAGATGCAAGACAGTTGGATAACAAACATTCCTTATTTTTTGGACAAGAGTCTGGCTTACTGTTTAAGAGAAGCTACGTGAGTCAAAATGAGGTTCTCTGGGAGTTTCATTTTAGTGATTATAAAGAATCACAAGGTTTTTTAGAGCCTTATCAAATAGCGTTAACAAGTAATGGAAAGGATTATCAAACCTACACAATAAAGTCTATTCTATACGATTCAGAAATTGATCCTCAAGTATTTGATCCGCCAATTCCGTGTAAGAATGAGAATGACTTTATAAGACTGGAATTTCCTTACAAATTAAATGTTGAATAGAAGTCAATTCTCAATTCTTATTAGCCAACTGACCACAGGCTGCATCAATATCTTTGCCGCGGCTGTGTCTGACGTTTACCACGATATCATTTTGTTCCAGCATCACCTTGTACATAGCCACAGCTTCGTCTGATGCCTGCTGAAACTCGCCATCATCAATCGGGTTGTACTCAATGATGTTTACCTTAGAAGGTATAATCTTGCAGAATTTGACAAGGGCTTTGGCATCTGCTTCGGTATCGTTAATACCTTTCCACACTACATATTCATAGGTGACTTTACTTTTGGTCTTTTCATACCAATAACGCAGTGAATCTCCCAACTCTGCCAACGGACTCTTATCATTGATTGGCATCACCCTTGATCGCACCTCATCGATTCCTGAATGTAATGAAACAGCCAGGTTAAACTTCACTTCATCATCAGCCAGTTTTTTGATCATTTTTGGGATGCCTACGGTAGAAAGAGTAATACGCTTAGGAGACATGCCAAGCCCTTTAGGGTTGGTGATTTTATCGATGGCCTCGAGTACGTTGTTGTAGTTAAGCAGCGGCTCGCCCATACCCATAAATACGATATTGGTCAATGGCCTGTCAAAGTATAACTCACTTTGTTCTTTAATGGCCACCACTTGGTCGTAAATCTCGTCAGGATTGAGGTTACGCATGCGTTTAAGGCGTGCTGTCGCACAGAAATTACAATCTAAACTGCAGCCCACCTGAGAAGATACACAGGCCGTAATTCTGGTTTTGGCAGGTATCAACACAGACTCTACCACTTTGTCATCGTAGAGCTTAATGGCATTTTTAATGGTACCATCATTACTACGCTGCATCTGATCTACTGCAATCTGATTAATCACAAAATCTTCCTTCAATCTTTCACGAGTTTCCAAAGAGATGTTGGTCATCTCATCAAAATCTTTCACGGCTTTCTTCCACAACCATTCATACACCTGCTTGGCACGAAATGCTTTTTCGCCAATACTTAAAAAGTAATCAGTGACCTGCTCTCGACTGAGCCTTCTTATGTCTGATTTTTCCCCTGCTTTGATCATAAGTGCAAAGATACAATTTAGTTTGTGAGTGATTAACGATTAGCAATTAGTCGTGAGCTGTACGTCAAAGTTAATGAAGCCTATGACTTCCGTTTTAATGCTCGCTTGAACGTCTCAGGAATTTCAGCCAGTTTTCTGGTCTCATAATTCAAACAAACGATACCTGTCTTTACTCTCGCCACCTCTTTGTCTGTGTCGGCTTGAGTGATTTCATAATATAGGTCAAAACCATATTTGTTAAAATCATCAGTAGCCACTCTAATGTTCAACTGGTCGTTGTAAAATGACTCTGATTTATACATAACCGCAGCGTCTGAAACTACGATCCCTATGGGAGCTTCTATACTTAACTCATCTTTGTAGCCTAGGTAGTTGATATACTGCAGTCGAGCTTCATGGGCTATGGCCAATATGGTATCGTTGCCCACATGGTTGCCATAGTTCAGATCACTTACAGTGACTGTATACTTGGTTGAAAATTGAAATGACTCGGGAAGTTCTATTTTTACTCTTGGCATTATTCAGGTCTTCGTCTAATTTCTGTACTTCTATTGATCCAGCAATCAACGGTAAATTTAGCGCCTTCTTCATAATTCCTTTCAAATATTTCTCCTATTGATGGGAACTGCGCTTTGGCATTAGCCATCGACTCCTGATCTCCGGCTTTTTGATACATATCATAAGCTACCCAAAACACTGCACGGTCTTTCACCTGGTTTTCGTTCTGTTTGCATTTTTCAAAACTGTTAAAGTACAGATCTCCTATCAATTTATAGGCCTTATCTAATCCTGGTTTTAATTCCAACGCCTTTTCAGCCATGTCCCGTGCTTTTACATAATCACCTTGCATCATATGTAGTCTGGCAATATCTATAGTTACTTTCGCCTTTTTCTCCTTATCATCTGTGGCTTCAATGGCCTTTTTATAATATTCCAGTGCCAGATCATAATTTTCTTTTTCAGCCTCTTTACTTGCCACTAACCTAATCAATCCAAAATCAGGACTTTCTTCAATAAGTATTTTGGCTGCATCAGCAAAGAAATCCTCCTTAGTGCAGCTTTGCGAAAGCGACAGCATAATAATCATTTTTGCTGCCTTAGGATTACTCTTGAGCTGTGGAGCCAATTCTTTTTCGATAAACTCACAGTCAAAGCTTTCTCCAAGGATTTTTACCAACAGATTGGTGGTTACACCTCTTACTTTATCTAGTCCTTCACTTTCACCATTTCGGTCAACTGCCTCCATGATGTGATAGTATCTTTTAAGTACCTCTTCATCTGGCATCGGGTGCAAACTGTCGTATTTGCTTACAACATCCATATAAGAAGCAAGGTTAGAAATACTCACATCGGCACCATTTAGCAGATAGGCTCTATCAAACACATCAAGTAACATTTGATATTTATCGCCATCATCTTTATAAAACTTGTAGGCGGAGGTTACCTTGCGGTCAATGATCTTCTTTTCGCTATTGAAGTATTTCATGCGCATGTCATACAATTGCATAACAGTATCCTGATACTGCTTTTCTTTTTTACCAGAGCCATCAGTTTCCAGCTTATTGTAGAGGTTAATGCCGTGGATGTACATCGACTCATGAAGTTCTGGTGTATGGGCGATCAACCATTGTAGCGGTTTACGTGCCTCATTGTAGTTATCCAGCTTCATATTATCAGCTAGCAGGGCATAGTTAGACTGGGCCGTGGTAGCGAGCTGCTCATCCTCAGGTAGGTTTAATTGCGCAAATGAATAATAGCCAACCAGACAAAATATGATCGTTGTTACGTGTTTAAATTTCATAATTTGTTGGGTTTAATTCGGACAATATGTCTCAAATGGATTTAATATATTCTATAAATATGCCAAAAATTCCGTTTTTATCGATTGGATTTCATTTTGATGGATGTTGTGCCAAGGAGGAATTGAAAATATGAATTTTGATAAATACACTATAAAATCTCAGGAAGTGCTGCAAAAAGCAGCTGAAGTTGCTTCTGGGGTACAGCAGCAGGCGATTGAGCCTGGCCATTTATTGAAGGCTGTGCTTGAGGCAGACGAAAATGTAATATCATTTCTGGTCAAGAAATTAAATATCAATCGTGGTGTTTTAGACACTAAACTTGATGAAATTTTACACACTTACCCCAAAGTAAGTGGTCAAAAGCCCTATTTGTCTAATGACTCGGCCAATGCTTTGCAAAAGGCAGAAAAGGAGCTGAAGGCCTTTGGTGATGAATTTATTGCGGTAGAGCATATCATATTGGGGCTTTATGAAGGTAAAGATAAAATAGCCTCATTGATGAAAGATGCAGGCTTTGAAAGAAAAGCACTGGTTACGGCCATTAAAGAATTGAGAGGCGGAGATACAGTGAAAGATCCAAATGCTGAGTCGAAGTACCGTTCTTTAGAGCGCTACTCTATCAACCTCATTGAACAGGCTAAAGCTGGTAAAATTGATCCGGTGATCGGGCGTGATGATGAAATCAGGCGGGTGCTGCAAATACTTTCGAGACGTACTAAAAACAATCCCATATTACTTGGTGAGCCTGGTGTGGGTAAAACTGCGATTATTGAAGGCATGGCACAGCGTATTGTAGATGGAGATGTGCCCGAAAACTTAAAAGACAAAATCCTTATATCTCTGGATATGGGATTACTGGTAGCTGGTGCCAAATACAAAGGTGAGTTTGAAGAGCGTTTGAAAGCTGTAATTAAAGAAGTGACAGACTCAGATGGACAGATTGTACTTTTTATCGATGAGATTCACACATTGATTGGTGCTGGTGGAGGTGAAGGAGCAATGGATGCAGCCAATTTACTCAAGCCTGCATTGGCACGTGGTGAATTACATGCTATTGGAGCCACTACACTCAAGGAATACCAGAAACATGTAGAAAAAGATAAAGCCCTCGAGCGTAGATTCCAGGGAGTAATGATCAACGAGCCTTCACAACAAGATGCGATTTCTATTTTGAGGGGTATCAAAGATAAATACGAACTACATCATGGTGTGCGCATTAAAGATGATGCAGTGATTTCAGCGGTAGAGCTTTCTCAACGTTATATTTCTGACCGCTTTTTGCCTGATAAGGCCATTGATTTGATGGATGAGGCCGCTTCTAAGCTTCGGCTTGAGATGGACTCATTGCCAGAAGAGCTCGATGAGCTGAATAGGAAAATCATGCAGTTGGAGATTGAGCGTGAAGCCATTAGAAGAGAAAAAGATAAAGACAAAGAGCGCACGCTGACCAAAGAGATCGCTGAGCTGTCTGAGAAGCGTAACGATTTGAAAGCCCGTTGGGAAAATGAAAAATCTTTGGTACAGGGTATAAGGAATGCCAAGGAGAAAATTGATAAACTCAAGTTTGAGGCTGAGCAGGCCGAAAAATCTGGAGATTTCGGAAAAGTGGCAGAATTGCGCTACGGTAAGATTACTGAAGCGGAAAAAGAACTGGAAGACTACCAGGAAAAAATAAATAATTCTCACGATGAAAATTCTTTAATGAAGGAAGAGGTTGACAGTGAGGATATTGCCGAAGTTGTAGCCAAATGGACGGGTATACCTGTATCTAAAATGTTGCAAAGTGAACGAGAAAAGTTACTATCTTTGGAGCAGGAATTGAGTGAGAGAGTAGCGGGGCAAGAGGAGGCCATAAGGGCCCTCTCAGATGCAGTAAGAAGAAGCAGGGCAGGGTTGCAAGATCCTAAAAGACCCATAGGCTCGTTTATTTTTTTAGGTACCACTGGGGTTGGTAAAACGGAGCTGTCTAAAGCATTAGCAGAATATTTATTTAGTGACGAAAATGCCATGGTTCGGATAGATATGTCCGAATACCAGGAAAGGCATGCCGTGAGCAGGCTCGTAGGAGCACCTCCTGGCTATGTTGGCTATGATGAAGGCGGGCAGCTCACAGAAGCTGTGAGAAGAAAGCCATATTCTGTATTGCTACTTGATGAAATTGAGAAAGCGCACCCTGATGTTTTTAACATCTTACTGCAAGTACTTGATGAAGGTAGACTCACAGATAATAAAGGTCGTGTGGCTAATTTTAAAAACACGATTATTATCATGACCACCAACTTAGGGTCACACATTATTCAGGAGAATTTTGAAGCACTTACTGAAGAAAATGTGGAGCAGGTGATTGAAGATACCAAGGGTCAGGTTTTTGAATTGTTGAAAAAGTCAATGAGGCCAGAATTTCTTAACAGGATTGATGAAACAATCATGTTTAGGCCATTATCCAGGACTGATATCAGAAAGATTGTAGATATACAATTCGGTCAGATTCAGCACAGGTTGGCAGAGTCTGGAGTTAAAATTGAAATCTCAGATGCTGCATTAGATTATATCGCCAAAAGAGGCTTTGATCCACAATTTGGGGCCAGACCATTGAAGCGCGTATTGCAGCGAGAGATATTAAATGAGTTGTCTAAAGAAATTTTAGCAAATAAAATCAATAAAGATGCCCTTGTGGCCGTTGATATAGATGAGAGTGGAAATATAGAATTTATTAACCTCGATGAGGTAGAGATTTAGGTTTTGGTTGTGAAGTTGGATATCCCGGTGGTTCGGGATTGGGTTTAGGTTGAAAGTCCCCGGCAGCAATGTCGGGGCTTTTTTATGTGTTTAATTTATTTCTACAAAGATTTTATTTTAACCTGCATCAACCCAGCTATTTGTTTGGCTCTGTTTATTGCTTCATCTGCCTTGGGTCCTGTAAATAATTTAGTAACAGTTTCTTCCCACAACGTAAGCCATCTGTCGAAATGCTTGGCATCGATGGGGGACTTTCTATGAAGTTCGAAATGCTTTTCCATGGGATTTGATGTATATGTTCCGGAACCTAATAATACCATTTCCCAAAAATCACATATTGTGGGGAGGTGCTCTGTTAAATTTAATTGTACAACTTCAGTGAAAAAGTGCCCAATCTCTGGGTCTTCTAAAGCCAGTGCATAGAATTCGTTGACCACTTTTTCAATATCTTCTCGATTAGTGATGTCATTCATGTCCGAAAAGATAAATAATAAAATACATTAGTTTAGATAATATGACTAATGTAATATTATCTTGATTTATCGTGTGACAAATATTTTTTTTAAATTGACTTCATTGTGTATAATAGTTGGATATGTTCAATAAGCGGATTTTAGTCAGAATCAGGAAGTTATGGGCCATAGTTCGATCCAATGGGCAGATGTTACTCTTGATTTTCTTGGTGAGTACGGCTTTATTATTAATGAACTACTATACCATACAGGTACAATCAGGTATTAGGGCATATGTAAATGGTGAATCATATTACTCAAAAGGTCAAAAAGATGCGGCTCGCTACCTTGCTTTATACCTTCAATCACAGGATCCGCAGCATTGGGAATTGTACAAAGAGAATATGAGTATTACGCTTGCTGATGGTGCAGCCAGACAATATTTGCAGTCGGGTGAAATTGATTTGGCACAAAAGGCATTGTTGCAAGGTAATAACCATGAAGATGATTTGGATCAGATGACTTGGTTGTTTGTCAATTTTAAGAATATTTCATTCATGGAGGAGCCAATTAGGCTGTGGACAGAAGCCGATTCAATCATTAAAATTCAGGATAACCTGGCGCACTATATCAATGATCACATTTCCTCAGGTGATGAAAAATCATTAAACAAAACACAGTTAATTGATCAGGTACATAGGAATTCTGCAGCCATTACGGTGAAGGAGAAACTGTTTTTAAGTAGCCTGGGTGAAACAGCTAGAAAAGTGAGTACCCTCATTCTTATTATAAATACTATTTTGACATTGGTTATAATTGGCGGGGCAGGAGTATTAGCTATGCGCTTGATCAACCGGTTGATTAAAAGTGAGGATAAACTGGTGAAAAAAAATAATGCCTTAAAGAACATTAATGCAGAGTTAGACAGGTTTGTTTACAGCGCTTCTCACGATCTAAGAGCACCAATCAATTCTCTTAAAGGATTGATCAAAATTGCCAGGGGAGAAACCGATAATAACAATGTCAATAAATATTTCGGTATGATGGATCGAAGCCTTGAGAAACAGGACAATTTCATAAAAAAGATCATTTCTTTTTCGCGTAATAAACGGCTGGAATTAACTATTGAAGAAGTGGACCTTGACGAGCTAGTCACTGATATATTTAACCAACTGCAATTTATGCGCAGCGCTGACAATATTACTTTAGTCAAGAGTTTATCAAGTAAAACTATACTCGCTGATCCATTCAGGTTGGAGGTAATATTGACAAATTTATTTTCCAATGCGATAAAATTTATAGACCCCCGTAAGGCAGAGCAAATTATTGAGGTTACATCCAGAGTGAAAAATGGTATTATGGAGCTAGCTGTCAGAGATAATGGGTTAGGTATATCTGATGAGCACAAGAAGAAAGTTTTTGATATGTTTTATATGACTACCTACAGTAAAGAAGGCTCGGGTGTAGGTTTGTATATCGTAAAAGAAACCATAAACAAAATGGGAGGATCAATTAGTGTTGAATCAGAAATAGATAAAGGGGCCACATTTTATATTCACCTTCCTTTGAGAAAAGCAGCCTCAGCAGCCAGTTGACTCACTAATCTCTGATATATCCTTCTTCAACATTAAAGAAGGATTTAAGTTTCTTTACTGACTTTTTGTTTGTGATCATAATTAGGTAATCACCTTCAGTAATTTTTATTGAGTCTTCAGGATTTTTAAGTAAAGTTCTCTTTCCTTCCTCAACCTTTACCATACCAATCAGTACCACATTAAACTCTTTCTTCATGTCGAAAAACACCTTTTCGTAGTACTGATCTTTGTAGGGATTGTTATCCAATACCATAAACTCTTTGATGTCATAGTGTTCATCCGTTTGTGGGTACGCAATGATTTCTTCACTGTAAACAGCAACATCAGGTTCAAATATGTAGCTGGCTAACAGTTTAGAGGCTATCTCGTGTTTCGATATGGTATACCTGACTCCGGCACTTTGGAATGTATTTTTGAGATTTGCATTGTCCAATGTGACAACATAATTCAGTTCGCTAAAGAATTTTTTCATATTAAGGATATACACGAGCTTTTCCGTGTCGTCATTGAGGTTGACAAAAACTATGGAACTCTCCTTTATATTGAGTTTATTGAGTAGCTCATAATTGTTATAATCAGAAAATAATGTAAATACTTCTTTGGTGGGATAATACTCGTGTATGATGTCGATATTGTCCTTCTCTTTGGTAACAATGGCCACTTTTCTACCTGCGGCTATGAGCTGATCCGCCACGGCCTTTCCAAATTCTGACCAGCCGATCATTACTACGTGATTGCTAAAGCTTGTTCCGTTCATACCGAGTCGTTTATTTTCTTTAATTGTGTTCATTATACTACTTATTTGGCCAATTAAGACCCCATAAAATCCCAGGCTAAATATGAGAAAAATAGAGCCGTAAAGCTTGCCTGCATGCGTGACGGGCGTAAGATCACCATAACCAACGGTTGTTAGTGTCACAATGGAATACCACAAGGCGTCATCAAATGTAATGATCGTAGCATTAGGATCGTTGCTTTCTACGGTGATGAGTACGCTTAACATCAGCACATAAATGGCAATGAAAGCAAAGGCAATAAGTAAAAACTTTAGATAATCAGGTTTCTTCAATGGGTTTAAAGATTAGGCCATGGGCCAATATACTAAAAATAATTTTTGAAAAGTATTCTTAGCCCATTGCCTACATAAACGGTTTTGAAGATTTAATAAATCAATCTCTAAGCTCTAATAATACGATGTTCTCTACGTGATGTGTATGTGGAAACATGTCAACCGGTTGCACAGCGGTTACCTTATATTTTTCATCTAACAGGGCCAGGTCTCTTGCTTGGGTGGCTGGGTTGCAGCTCACATAGACGATCTTTTGTGGGGCTGCATTTAAAATCACAGCACAAACATCTGCATGCATACCTGCCCTGGGCGGATCAGTAATAATTACATCTGGTCTGCCGTGCGTATTGACAAATTCGTCATTTAATAAATCTTTCATGTCACCGGCAAAGAATGCAGTGTTGGTAATCCCATTAATTTCTGAATTGACCTTGGCATCTTCAATGGCTGCTTCGACATACTCAATGCCAACTACTTTTTTAGCGCTTGCTGCCATATAATTGGCAATGGTGCCAGTTCCGGTATACAAATCGTATACTAATTCATCACCCTTAAGCTGAGCCAGCTCCCATGTTTTATGATAGAGATTGGTGGCCTGTGCGCTATTGGTTTGATAAAAAGATTTCGGGCCAACCCTAAATTGTATTTTACGGCTTTCATCCTGAGGCAATGGCATTTCTTCAACTATATATTCATTGCCATACGCTGTTACTACCTCGAGGTCGTTAAAAGTCTCGTTTTTCTTAGTGTTAATTACATAATTGAGAGAAGTAATCTGTGGAAAACGCTCATGGAGGAAATCCATCAAAAGCTTTATGGTCACAGGATTATCCTCTGCCACCTGCAAAATCACCATTACCTGACCGGTGGAGGCCGTTCTTATAATAAGATTTCTTAAAAATCCCTCCTGTGTGATGATGTCAAAAAAGCTGATGTTATGCTCTTTGGCAAACGCTTTAATGGCTAACCGAATATCATTTGATGGGTCTGGCTGTAGGTAACACTTTTCTATGTCAAGTATTTTATCAAACCGCTTTGGTATGTGAAAACCAAGGGCATCGCGATCCAGCTCTTCTCCACTTTGTATTTCTTCCAGCGTCAGCCATCGTTTATTAGAAAAAGTGTATTCCAGCTTGTTGCGATAATATTGCGTGTTTTCAGAAGGCAGAATATCAGAAATTTCTGGCAACTCTACTTTACCTATACGTTCAAGGTTATCTACTACCTGCTGTTGCTTAAACTGTAACTGCGCTGCGTAGTCGATATGCTGCCATTTGCAACCACCACAAGTACCAAAGTGGCTACAAAACGGTTCTTGCCTTACCTCAGATTTGTCTTTTATGTCTACAGGTACTGCCTCAAGAAATGACTTTTTCTTTCTAATTACTTTTATATCTGCGGTATCTCCTGGTGCAACTCCGGTAACAAATATGACCTGACCATCATATTTTGCGATACATTTGCCTTCTGCCGCAACACTTTCAATTTTTATATCTCTTAAAACTTTATTTTTTAACTTCATCTCAATAAATTGTATAGCTAAATTTTGCCTGCTTAAGTACTGATAGGTCTAATTTTATGACTTAAATGAATTAAGTGGACAAACTTTACGTTTTTAGAACCCAATCAGTCAGGCTTACCTTTAGAAATTCACAACCTAAACCCCTTATATGAGGAGATTTTTACTACTGATTATTATTTCTTTGGCCTGCAAAGTTAGTGTTTTTGGCTCGCATATCGTGGGCGGTGAGTTTGAATTATTGCATTTGCAAAACTTTCAATACCGCCTCAATATGATCCTTTATTTTGATGAAATTAACGGTGCTCAAGGTGCAAAAGACCCTTCAGTGAATGTGTTTATTTGGCGCAAGTCGGATAACCAGCTAATGAATACCATCACATTAAATCAAATAGAAGATTTTTTTGTGCCTTATAGCAATTCGGATTGTGATGATGGGCAGCTCATTACATCAAGAATTTTATATAGCGCAGAAATTTCATTGCCAGAAAGCGATTACAGCGACCCAGATGGGTACTATGTGAGCTGGGAAAGGTGTTGCAGAAACTATACGATTTCTAACATCCGTAGCGATCAACCTGGTACTGGTATATCTGCCGGGCAGACATTTTACCTCGAGTTTCCTCCAGTAACTGTGAATGGGGAGCCATTTGTAAACTCCACGCCAAAGCTATTTCCTCCATTGAGAGACTATGGTTGTGTAGATAAGTTCTACTTTGTTGATTTTGGAGGCATAGACGATGATGGCGATTCTTTGGTTTATTCGATAGTTACACCCTACAGTACCTTTAATACTGACTTAGCCATTCCACCTAACCCTAGTCCTGGACCTTATCCGGAAGTCGTCTGGCAAAATGGCTATAGTTTGGATAATATTATGGATGGTGATCCCGATATGGCCATTACCACAAAAGGATTGTTGACTGTAACGCCTAAAACTACCGGCTTATTTGTATTTGCCGTGAAATGTGAAGAGTACAGGGATGGAGTAAAGATTGGCGAGATGCGAAGAGATTTTCAAATGTTGGTTGTGAGTAACTGTGTCAATGAAGACCCTACAATCAGGGCCAGAGAACAGGGAGAAAGCACATTTTACAATGAAGGAGAAGTGTTAAATTTTAATTTTGCTGATGAAGATAAATGTGTAGAAATTTTAGTGAATGACCGACCTGTAAGTGGCGAAACGGAGGAAATTGTGACGGTCCGAGCCATACCAATAAATTTTGATGCCGAATTGGAAGGCATTGAGATCGACTTTTCTCAAAACGTGGCTATAGGAAGTGAGCTCGACACGGCTCGGTTTACTGTATGTTTTCCTGATTGCCCGTTTACTAGAAGTGGATTTTATCAAATAGGAATAATCGGCTATGACGATGCCTGCCCGCAGCCAGCGCTAGACACGGTCATAGTTTCCTTAAATGTACCGCCACCTCCGAATCAGACATCATATTATGCAAATGCGAAAGGCAGCAGCAGTTTTAATAAACTCACTCGAACGGTAGTGGAGCAGGCCAATGGAAGTCTTTCGGTACCAATTAGTGCCTTTGATAACGACAATGACTCCGTTTCTTTAGTCATCGAGCCCTTGGGCTTTGATCTGGCTACTGTAGGTATGGCATTTACAGATCCGGTGCATAGTGCTGGTGAGGTAACTACAACTTTTAATTGGAATTTTGATTGCAATGCAGACGATCTTGACCTGTCTGCCGGCCGCGATGTGAGCAGTGGAGGATTAATTAAAAAGGCATTTGATATTTTGCTGACTGCTGAAGATCATGACTTGTGTGAGTGGGAAGACCCGGAGACATTGCTCATGACTTTGATTATTGAGTTTCCTGATCAAACTAAACCCAGGGTGTATAGACAAGGTCAGCCCGGTTTGGAAGAAATTGTAATTACCCAAGCCATAAACAGCACACTTAATATACCTATAAGAGCGGATGATGCAGATGGCGATCAAATTTCATTAAGTGGCGAGGGAGTGGACTTCTTTTTTGAGTCCTTTGACGCGACTTTTGAGAATACTCAAGGTCCAGGAGTGCCAGGTATAAATTCCAACTTCTCGATGTCGTTGCCTTGTGATTTCGACCTGTCCGAAAGAGACTCACTTAATATGCAGTTTGTTGTTGAGGACTTAGATGCCTGTCAGCTTTCCAATGCTGATACGCTTTCTGTACAAGTCAATTTGCTGCCACCAACAAATAATGCCCCTTTACTCAGCTTTGGAAGTTTGAACCAGAAAAGAATTTTAAATGATACCATTTCGCTTACACTGGGAGAATCCATTGATGCGCTCATTCAAGGGTTTGATAATGACAATGACTCAATTAGTCTGGTATTGGCTGAAGTAACCAATGAAGCCTCCGGCTATCTGTTTGAAGCTGGTGGAGGTACTGGTAATGTCAGTCTGCCTTTTACATGGACACCAGAATGCAGTGTGTTTACAGACGAAAATTATGAGGAGACGTTTAAGTTTACTTTTACAGGATCGGACAATCATTGTTATACCTTAAAGGGAGATTCGCTAAGTTTTTATGTCAACGTAAAGGATATTGACTCAGGCGATGAAGAATTTATCGTACCTAATTTCTTTAGTCCAGGTAACTCAGACGAACTAAATGAATTCTTTGGTCCATATAGAAGGGCAGAAGCCGATGAGGCTAATTCGGGCGAACTAATCAATTTATTGCCCAATGATAATTGCGCAGGTCAGTATTTAGGCGTGATAATTTATAATCGTTGGGGACGCACCGTATTTGAGAGCGCATCAAGAGATTTTAAGTGGTTTGGTAAGGAAGAGCCTGCAGGCGTATATTATTACCATGTGAGGTTTTCTAACCGCGACTATAAAGGCTGGGTACAGATGATGAAATAAGCTTTAAAAAGTTACGGGCTTCAGTTTACTTTTTTTGATGTATCCGGGTTGTCCTTTCCAGCTTACCTGATTCCAAACATCTTGCTGGCCTATAACTTCTACACGATGGCCTTTGTCTATGATGGCAATCACTTCAGCTCCTGCAGATGGCCCCGCCATGATGTAAGTGTTACTACTACTGACCAACGACTTGCTATAACTTTTGCCATAGTTGAGTGTATAAAAAAGCAAGGCCAATACAAATATCAAAGACCCCGCAGCGAATATAGGTCGTGTGTCTTTTTTGAACTTCTGGTAGATCATTACAGCCATTAAGAGAGTGGCCAATGACAATAACACAAACACCAGATGATAAAAAAACTTGTAGAAAATTGTCTGTATAAATTCCCAGTCACTATACTCAAATCCTTCCAGCCCTTTTTTCTCAGCTAGCTCTTCCATTTTACCCAGCACGCTTTTATCCGCTGTTTGTAAATAGTATAAGTTCAGATAGTAAAGTGCATCGGTAGTATTGCCGAGCCCCTCTTTGATAAATGCCATTCTCAGGAGCATACCTGGAGAAGACTGCCTTTCCTGTGTAAGTATATGTTCGTATAGTTTGAAAGATTCAGTATACTTTCTTGCTTCGAACAGCGAATCGGCCTGTTGATGAGCCTCTTGTATTTGCGTTTGACCTTGAGTATTCTGGCAAACGACTAACATGGTGATGCAAAAAAATAAAACTTTTTTCAGGAGGTTTATCATGGTTGACAAATATAACGTCAGGTGCTTAAAATACATTATATAAGCCTGTTATTTTAATATTTTATGTAAGTGCATACGAGTGTGATTAAAGATAGTTAAGTATTTTTTGATAAAAAGATTAACTATGTTTTGCATTTAATAACTCGTACATTACCTTTGCATCTCCATTGAAAAAACGAGGCGAAAAACGCAGCATTTTTTCGATGGTTTTTTATCGAAAATGATTCCGTAGCTCAGTTGGTAGAGCATCTCCCTTTTAAGGAGAGGGTCCTGAGTTCGAGCCTCAGCGGGATCACACAAAAAGCCCTGACAATCTAATGTTGGGGCTTTTTTATTTATATAGAGATGTAACGTTTTGATACCACTTAGCTGAGACGAGAAGCCTGTCCCGATAAATTCATCGGGGAGCCTCAGCGGGATCACATAAAGAGCCTGGATGTAAAGTCTGGGCTTTTTTGTTTAATGGCAAATGTAAAGTGTTGGAATTATAAGCTGAGGTGAGAAGCCTGTCCCGATAAAATCATCGGGAAGCCTCAGCGGGATCACATAAAGGGCCTGGATGTAAAGTCTGGGCTTTTTTGTTTTGCGTTAAATTAGAAGAGTAATGTGAAATATGTTGCGATTTATTTCTACTTTTTGAACTCACTTATGAACTCATCTAGTTCTTTAGGTCTATTTTTTATGGCAAGCCTAAAGGAATCCTTATCCATACCTTTCCTTGTGGTATAATATTTTTTTCTAGTACTACTTCTATATTCAACAATTACACTAAGGTTATTAAGAAAATTTGTTGCTTCTATTTGGTTGTCTATGGGCATTTTAAATGAAGCCTTACTCTCATGCCAAATAGGGTCTTCAGCCGGCTTTAAATGGTCGAATTTTTTAATTAATTTATTACCATTATTATTAATGTATAGCTTTATTCTGAATGCTGGCTCTTCTGAAGTATTTAATATTTTAATTCTATTGATGTACTCCATTGAGTCGCCAAGATTCTTAAAGGATAAACCAAAATCAATTTCTAATTTTGGTCGCTTTTTTCTAATATAGTTATTGTAGAGTGTCTTAACGCCATTTATAAAGGCTATCAACGCAGCAATATGTATAATAACTTGCCAAGTAATTGAGAAAAGCTCCATAATATAATATTAGCGATTTATTGAGATTTAAAAGAAGGATCATCTTTACTTTATTATTCTCACTATTTGAATCCTCAACTATGGGATACTTCAGGTCAGTTACGAAGTCAAAGGCACCTTTTCGAAATCCTTAGACTGATTGCCATAAGCAAAATCCTTAATTTCCGAAACATCTAACCTGTTTACCAGGCGATCTGAATAATGTACTTTTTTTATCACTAGCCCTTTATCAACTAAAAATTCTGCCGGCATGGTTTTAATTGACTCACCAGCTGCCATTGGGTGCATGGGCACACCCTCACTTTTGGCTTTTAATGCCGTCTGCACAAATGTAGTGATGTGACTCATTGCAGATTTGTACCCGGAGTTTTCAATACCATAAGCCTTGTACCATTCTTTTTCGGGATCCGCAATCAGTGGAATAGGAGATACCTCCTTATGAAAAGTGCTTCTCAATAAGATATGTTTAGGAGATTCGAAAAAGAAAATCATTTCGAGACCCTGCTCCTTGAGTTCCTGATGTATTTTAGTAAGTGTATGTACTCTAAGATTGCAAAAAGGGCAACCTGCATGTCTAAAGAAACCTATAAGTAATTTTTTGTCTCTGTAGTCATTTAGATTGATGTGTCTGTCAAATATGTCTTCCGCTTCGAATATGGGCGCTTGTAATTCTTTTTCTAACATTTTTATTTAAATTATCACTTTCTAATATACGTGGATAATGACCTATTTGGATTTAAAAAGTAACTGCAAACCATGTGCAATAGTTATCACAACAGCTTTATTTCTTTTAGTTGAATGTGGTGTATATGCACAAACAGCATCTGAAATTTTAAGACGTTCAATACAATACCATGATCCGCATGGTGTTTGGCAACAGTTTGAAGCAGAGCTGGATATTACTATGGAAACACCTGATGATGCCAACAGGCACAGTTTGGTTTCAATAAGCAGGGGAACAGGTCATTTTGAGATGAGAGTAGCTAAGGATGGTGTAGAAATATTCCGTTCATTAAAAAATGGAAATTGTGAAATACAACTCAATGGTCAATTGACATTTTCTGATGAAGAAAAGGAACAATACGGCCTGACATGTGAGAGAGCGAAGATGTACCGAAACTACTACACCTACCTGTATGGTTTGCCAATGAAAATTGAAGATGATGGTGCCCGGTTAGATCCAGTAACACAAAAGGCTCAATTCATGGAGAAGACTTATTGGAAACTCAAAGTAACATATGACGAATCAGTAGGAAGTGATACCTGGTATTTTTATATCAATCCAGATACGTATGCACTCGAGGTATATCAATTCTATCACGATGAACAGGCAAATGATGGTGAATACATCATATTGACTGAGGAGATAGATTATAGAGGGATGAAAATACCAAAAGTTAGAAAATGGTATATGAATGCTGATGATAAGTATCTTGGTGCTGATATATTAAATGCTGTCAAATCACTTTGACCAATTAAGGGCGCTAGCAACAGAAGTAAGCAATTCATCTGCTGAAGATGGTTTTTTAATAAATAAATCAGCCTTTAGGTTGAATGCTCTTTTTACAATTTCATCACCTTCATCACCAGATAAAACAATAATGGGAATATGTTCAGATATCCTCAATGATTTCAGTTTTGTAATTAAGTCAAAACCGTGCATCTCAGGCATATTAAGGTCGGTAATAATTAGGTCTGGATTTTCTTTGGCAACCATGCTCATTCCAACGTAAGCGTCTGTAGCGGTCACAACTTCATAACCCTCCATAACCAGGAGGTCACGAAGCTCCTCAAGCAGCTTAAGCGTATCATCGATTACCAAAATTTTCTTTTTATCCATTTACTGCAATTTAGAATGATATCTGGTTAAACTAGTAATAAAACTTGATTTTATACACTCTGATTTTTGCAATATTTACAAAAACGTAAAATTATTGTAACAGTTTCTAAAAGATTACGTTATTTGTAAGTGATTACTCACTATGACTGAAAAACAAGAACAAATATTATTGGCAGCGGCTCAACTTTTTGGGAAGGAGGGATATCACGCCACATCCACTAATAAAGTAGCCAAAACCGCAGGTGTATCTGAGGGATTGATCTTCAGACACTATGGCAATAAGGAGGGTTTACTTCAAGCCGTGATTGACGATGGTAAAGAGCGGTTTAAGTCAATGTTTGCTGATATAGTGATGGAAACCTCACCTAAAGAAGTTATAAAGAAATGCCTGCTACTACCATTTGAGGTTAAAGAAAGTGAATATGAGTTTTGGAGATTGCAGTTTAAGTTGAAATGGGAATTTGAGCAATATGACAATACCAAAATGGAACCCTTGCAAAATGCATTGACTCATGCATTTTCAAAATTGTCGTATAAAGCACCTGAAATGGAAGCGGAATTATTACTGCAAATTCTTGATGGTTTAGCAAGTGCAATACTCAAAGGCAATCTTTCTGACAGGGCAGCAATGAAAACATTTTTGAAAAATAAATACGATCTGTAAAAAAATTTAATAAATAAAAAAGTGATTACTTACTTACAAATAATCTAATGAAACAACAAATAATATTAGTGACAGGTGCCTCTTCAGGCATAGGAAAAGCTACTGCCAAACAACTTATTCAGGATGGTCATAAAGTATATGTTGCTGCTCGCAGAGTGGAACAGATGGAAGATTTGACTCAACTGGGAGCAGCATCTATCAAAATGGATATAACCAATGAGGATGATGTAAAACGAGTCGTTGATACAATTGCTAAGGAAGACGGAGGAGTTGACGTCTTAGTAAACAATGCAGGCTACGCCATTTACGGAGCTGTGGAAGATACGTCTATTGCAGATGCCCGCAGGCAGTTTGAAGTAAATATTTTCGGTCTGGCGCGTCTCACTCAGTTGGTATTACCCTATATGCGTAATCAAAAAGCGGGCAAAATCATAAATATTTCATCTATGGGAGGAAAGATGTACACACCACTGGGCGCATGGTATCATGCTACAAAGCATGCGCTGGAAGGTTGGTCAGATTGCCTGCGACTAGAGCTTAAGCAATTTAATATTGATGTAGTAATCATTGAGCCTGGGGTTATTGCCACTGAATTTGGAGATGTAATGATGGACCCAATGATGCAACGATCAGGTGATGGCCCTTATGTACAAATGGCCAAATCAATAAGAAGCTCAACGGATGAAATGTATACCAAAGGACAGGCATCTTCACCAGATGTGATAGCCAGGGTAATATCCAAAGCTGTTAAATCTAAAAAACCAAAAACGCGTTATGTTAAAGGTAAGTTTGCTAAGCCAATGATGTTTATCAGAAAGTGGTTTGGTGATGGCGTGTTCGATAAAGTAGTTCTAAGTCAGGTAAAAAGCTAATGACCTTATTTGCTGTAATATTTAAAATACTAAAAATGATATTGATTTCGATCATAAGTTTAGTTGCACTTGTTGTATTAGGTGCCTTTATATTTATAAAAGTTAGCCCGGAGTTTGGTGGTAAACCGAGCAAAGAGCAGCTAAAGCTGTACAGTTCCTCACCGAATTTTGAGCAAGGAAAGTTTATAAATGCCACACCCACTAATATGGATATGAGTTTTTCAGAAACTGTAGGTGTGATGTATGAGTTTTTTAAAGGCGCACCAGGCAGGACACCAACCCAACCCTTGCCTCTTCATAAAATAGACTCTGTTGATATAGCTCAAAAACCAGATACGCTTACCAGGCTTACCTGGTTTGGTCACTCAACTTTTTTGTTGGAAATGAAAGGTAAAAATATCCTGATCGACCCTATGTTTGGTCAGGTACCGGCACCACACCCATTATTAGGTTCTAAAAGGTTTAATGAAGAATTGCCTATTGCCATTGAGAAACTACCGCATATTGATGCAGTCATTTTTTCCCACGACCACTACGACCATTTAGACTATGGCTCAGTACAAAAGCTAAAAAGTAAAGTAGATAAGTTTTATGTGCCGTTAGGTCTTGATGCCCACCTTACTGCGTGGGGTATTGCACCTGAAAAAATCACAGCTGTTGACTGGTGGGAGACTATCAAACATGAAGACTTAACTTTCATAAGTGCTCCGGCAAGGCATTTTTCAGGAAGAGGTGTTACAGATCGATTCAACACACTTTGGTGTAGCTGGGTAATTAAAAGTGGTGATGAAAGCATCTATTTCAGCGGGGACAGTGGTTATGGTGATCACTTCAAGGAAATAGGCGAGAAATACGGGCCTTTCGATTTTGCCATGATGGAGTGTGGACAGTACAATGAAAAGTGGCCGGACATACATATGATGCCTGAAGAAACCGCACAAGCGGCAATAGATCTTAACGCGAAAGTCATGATGCCAATCCATTGGGGTGCTTTTAGGTTGGCCATGCATAGCTGGACAGACCCGGTTGAACGTGTTACTAAAAAAGCTGCAGCATTGGGTATGCCTGTGGCAACTCCCAAAATTGGAGAGTCTATAATAATAAATGGCAGTAATTACCCAACGGATGTTTGGTGGTAAAATACATACATATAAAGCTGACTTATTAGAGATATATAACGACTGTCATTATTTTAATTTCTTATCTCTATTTTAGTTGCTATAAATAACAGAACATGAGTAAAGAACTTTTAGAACAATTTAAATTCAAACAAACGCTTCAGGTACGTTGGATGGATCTTGACCCACTGGCGCATGTAAATAACTCTATCTATATTCAATATTTTGAGTTGGGCCGTGGCAAGTATATGTCTACCGCCAGCAATACATGGGACTGGCACAAAAACATGTTCTTGATTGCTAATATTACCTGTGACTATAAACGTGAGCTAAAACTCACTGATTCAAACCCAGCGGTATTGGTCAGAACCTCACGATTTGGCGGCAAAAGTTTCGATCTGGAGTATCTTATTGTTTCTGAGAAAGATGGAGAGCAGGTTGTACATGCTCATGGCAAGAGCACACAGGTAATGTTTGATTTAAAAGAAAGAAAGAGTATTGAGATACCTAATTGGCTGAAAGAAGAAATAAAAAGTTACGAAAATTAACATTTCGGCAGTGTGAATGTAAATGTGCTGCCTTTGCCAACCTTACTTTCAATATACATATGACCACCAAGTTTGTTAATAAAGTCTTTGCAGATACTTATTCCCAGTCCAAAACCTTTTTCGCCATTGGTTCCTTCAGTCGTATGAATTGTTTTAACGCTTAGGATTTTTTCAATGATGTTGGATTCAATTCCACACCCTTCATCAACTACTGAAAAAGCGATAAACTTACCCCTCTGTTGCGCTTTCAAAAGGATTTCACAATCTGAATTTGAAAACTTAATCGCATTAGAAATGAGATTTCTGAGGATTGTTTTAAACATATGCTCATCAGTTGTTACACTTAAGCCAGCTGGGATAGAATCGATTATTTTAATTCCTTTTTCAGAGGCCTGCGCTTGAAAATGGTCAACGACCCTCGTTACTGCATCTTTTATTTTAATACATTGGCTTTTTACCTCAATCATATCGAATTGATTTCGCGACCACAGTAACAGGTCTTGTAATAAACCAAATGAATTGTCGGTTTGCTTCTTTAATTTTTTGAGAACACTATGTAGTTCATCCCTCGATAAGCTTTCAAAGTCCATTAAAACAATGCTGAATAAGCCCTGGAGTGAATGGAAAGGACCTCTCAAATCATGAGAAATAACAGATAATAATTTGTCTTTCTGTTTGTTAAGCTCTCCCAATTCATGATTAAGCCGATGGAGAGCTAATTCGTTTTCTTTTTTCTCCGTAATATCCCGCGATACGGTTTGAAGTTTTACCACTTGCCCGCTTACATCTGTTATGGGCATTGTATTGGTATCAAACCAGACGTATGTGCCATCCTTCCTTTTAATGCGATATTCAGTGGAGATTACTTTTTTACCTGCTATTGCCTGCCTGTGCGATTCGTTTTCTATCCTGCTGATATCATCAGGGTGAAATGAGGTGTAGGGATTAGTGCCTAAAAGCTCTGCAGGTTTATAACCCAGCAAATCTTCTACTGAAGGGCTGATGTAAATATATGTCCCATCTGGTTCGTGGATAGCAACCAGATCTATCATATTATCAGCAATCAGCTTAAAATAGTCATGTGAGAGAGTATCATGCTCCATCATGGTTACTGATATTTATGCTACAAGAATATAGTATTTATAGCTGAAAATCAGAAGGTTAAAATGCTCTAATCCTGTGTGTTCTTGACTAAATACTTTTTTAAGACAGATGAGTTATAAAATGCTATGGGATCAGAGGTGTGCATGAGCGAGTCCCACAGTGTTTTAGGCACTCTTTGAAACAATTTGATTCTGTCTTTATCTTCTTTTGCTATCATGTAACCATCATCACCATCACAAGACATGTACGCTAATTCTCTTGGCGATCTATATCTTGATATTTGCACCTCTTCCTTAAATCTAAACTGAGCACTGAGTAGCATGCTTAATGCACTATCCTGAGGGATGTTTTTTAAATCTCCAATCGTATGACAGTCTGTTTTAGCTGGTTCCATTTTAAAGTTATGCTTATCCTGTGCAAGCCCAGCCACACTGATTATAAAGAGACATAAGAAAACCCCAGACTTCATAGAGTTAATTTACATAAAGGGCCTTACTTTGCAAACCGATTTAAAATTGTATGAATATGAAATCTATTGGAATATCAGCCATTTGCGCTTTAATCATACTTTCAGGTTGTCAAAAACAAGATTGTACCGATACCAAAACATCAAAAGAGCAACTGTCCCAACAGCTTGAAGGGGCCGTTTTGTGGTATCAGCAAGCTGCAGAAATGCGCTTGTCATACTATCAAGCCTATGCCTACGCAAAGGTGATTTTAGACAAAAACCTTGCGTCACTTAATGCTGATCAAAAGCCAGCCGTTGTATTGGATATCGATGAGACCGTGCTAGATAATAGTCCGTATGAAGGATATTTAATAGAGAATGGTGAAACTTATGGCTCAAAAACCTGGAAAGAGTGGACTTCAATGGCAAAGGCTGAAGTGCTTCCTGGTGTGAAAGATTTTATTTCCTATGCGCAGTCTAAAGGGGTAGAGGTGTATTACATTTCCAATAGAACTGTGGATATGCTAAACTCCACTATCGATAATTTAAAAACAGAAGGCTTACCCAATGCTGACTCTACGCATGTGCTATTAAAAGAAGAAACATCTGATAAAACTATAAGAAGGAATAAGGTGAGGGAAACCCATCAAATCATTGTATTTGTTGGAGATAACCTTACTGATTATCATGAGTTGTATGCTGATAGAGATGCCGGTATGGGAAAAGACCTGGTAGACCAAAACCTGGCAGAATTACTCAATAATTTTGTAATGCTACCTAACCCCATGTATGGTGAGTGGGAAGCCGCCATTTATAAAAACGATTTTAATCAGGCAGACAGTACCAAACTTAAACTTAGAAGACAATCACTAAAGTCGTACTAATTCACGGCTGGCTCCTGATACATTATCGATTCAAGTTGCCGAACTGCTGATTTGAGGTGATTTAATAGTGTTCTGTTTTTGTTGCTTCTGGGGTTTTCAAAATCGAAATGCGAAATAATATTTAATAGATCAGATAGGGGTATACCTTTTCTATTCGTATCAGTTTTGTAAAATCGTTTCTCCACCTCAAAACAAGTGATCAGTTTTACCGGTGAGTTATTGTACATTAAGTGAGTTGTACTCTGTAGTATATAGATCTCTCTGCCAAGTTTGGATCTCATCTTCCAAACCTGCGATAGGCCGATTTCATCCTTGCTTTCATTCAACGCTTTCTCAAAATTTCGCTGATCGTTGGGGAAAACAAAATCAAAATTTACTATTCCTTGCAACTCATCTAATGAGTATTCAAATTTTTGGATGAACGCTTTATTAGCAGTTATTAATTGTTTTGTATCCTCACAAAATACCCACATAGGGTTAGAGGAGTTCATCAAGTTCGATAAAACTTCGTTGGTTATATTTCCCGCCATGCCAATCTATAGTTTATAGTTAAAAAATGGGCGGGGTTGGTTTCGTGGTATTAGCGAAAGTACATAAATGCCTACGGTTAAAGACAATTAATAACTGCAGTATTGTTACAGATGTAAGTAAATAACACGGAAAGAAAGATTATGAGGGACTAAGTGCATTTTTAATCGAAATAGCCTGATTATAATCCTCGTTACTAAAAAATATTAGTGTAACATTTATTTTGGAATCAATGAGACTTAGCTGCTGCTGGAGGGTCGTTAATGCAATGGTTGTAGCCTGCTTAAATGGAAACCCATAAACCCCGGTACTAATTGCGGGAAAGGCAATGGATTTCAGGTTGTTATCAAGCGCCAACTTTAAGCTGTTTGTATAACATTTTTGTAAGAGTAACGCCTCATCGGCCTCACCACCTTTCCACACGGGACCGACAGTTGATATTACATATTTACTAGGCAGGTTATACCCCGGGCTTAATTTTGCCTCACCGGTCTTGCAGCCATTTAGTTTTTTGTTGTACTCAAGTAGTTGTGGCCCAGCTGCCCGATGAATGGCTCCATCCACACCACCACCACCAAGTAGTGATGTGTTGGCTGCATTTACAATTGCGTCAACCTTGAGTTGGGTAATATCTCCTTGTTGAATTGTAATTGGCATGGTACTTCGATCAGAACCAACTGCCTCCAAGGTTTCTAAATGGCCATGGTATACTAATGAGTATGAGGATTAGTCCGATCAGGTAAAACCAGCCGATCTTAGCAAACTTCTTACTGTCTTCAGTCAATCTTTTCGCTTTGCTATAACCTATGGTAATTAATACAATTGCTACCAACATCAGAGCCATATGCTCTACCAGGTAAAATCTCAGTATGGAGTCTTTCATGGCTGCTCCATCAAAAACAACCTTAGGGCTAATAAAATATAAGATGAAACCGATGACAAACTGAAGGTGAGTAAAAATGAGAGCTATCAAAGCTAACTTCTTATCTCCCGCAGTGTAAGGCGATTTACCTTTTTTAGAAAAGGCACTTACGATAGCAATTAGTAGTGCTATTAATACCAACCATCTTAGGCCTGAATGAGCGTGTCTGAGTATATCGTACATTTTTGTTTACAGTTTAGAGAATAACATCACTAAGTTAAGTCCGTTTTTTGAAAGTGCAATTTTAACTTTACCTTGAATACGATAAGGCAAACAATCTGTTAATGTAAGAGATCACTTCAGTCGTTCCGTCCGGAGTGCGTCATCGCGAGGAACGAAGCGATCTTATGATTGATAAGGATCTTTTACCATTTTTCTACTTCCTGAAATAAGTCTACCCATTTATTATTCATAGAATTAATTAAACCTATCTTCTTTTTTCTAGAGCCTGCTTTAATTTGCTTTTCTCTGCCAATCGCCTCTTCTATTGAATGAAAAGATTCATAATAGACGAGTTTGTGACAGTTATAACGGGCTGTGAAGCTATTTGGGTATTTGTTGTTTTTATGTTCATAAACACGAGAATACAAATCTTCTGTAACTCCAGTGTAGAGGGTTGAATTATTTTTGTTTGTCATTATGTACACCGAGCCTCCTCGTACCATAATACTAGTTTGTCAAAAATATACGCTCTTAGAGATCACTTCAGTCGTTCCTCCTTCGTGATTACGGCCACGGTTTGGAATGCGTCATCGCGAGGAACGAAGCGATCTCTCTTTGATTAAGCAGAATTTACATTTGAATTGCAGGCTTCCTGAAATAAGTCGAGCCATATATTATTCATAGTATTAATTAGGCTAATCTTCTCTAGAGCCTTCTTTAATGTTATCTATTAAATGCAAGAGATCACTTCAGTCGTTTCTCCTTCGTGATGACGAACAATTTGAACAATAGATTTAGTTTTCTTTAGCAACAGACATGCTTTCAGCCATTTTCAGCGCTTCATAAGCATTTATCAATCCACCGGTAATGGAAAGCTCGCTGAAGTCAACTTCAATGCCTGAGTCCCCTGGTCTGATTACAGTAAGGTTGTCAAATTTTCTGGAAGACTTTCTCAAAATATCTCTTACCTGGAAAGCTGTCAGTTCAGGGTAGTATGACATCACCAATGCAGCTACACCAGCTGTTGACGGTGCCGCCATACTGGTACCGTCAAATGCTTTGTATGTATTATCAGGCGTAGTCGAGTAGATTTCTACACCAGGAGCAAACACATCCACTGTTTCTTTTCCATAGTTAGAAAAGCTTCCTACAAAATTTTCGTCATCTCCCCATGAGGAAGCTCCAATCTCCAACCAGTTGGTGGCTTCTTTACCTTCATCTAATTTCTTTGACGGGAAGTTATTTCGCTTATCTATATTTTTAGAACTGTTGCCAGCTGCATGAATCAATAATACCCCTTTGCTTTTGGCATATTTCACCGCTTTATCTACAGCTTCTTTTTGAGGAGAGTATGACTTTCCGAAGCTCATGTTAATGATATCAGCGCCATTTTCTACGGCATAAAGAATGGCATTTGCCACATCTTTATCTCTTTCATCGCCATCAGGCACCGCGCGAATGACCATGATTTCAACATTATCTGCAATGCCTTGAATACCCAGTTCGTTACTTCTGTTGGCGGCAATAATACCGGCCACGTGGGTTCCATGACTAGGGTCGTGACCTTTGACATCAGTGTTTCCATAGCCTTTCTCATATGGATTGCTGTAATCATCACCTATTATATTCCTTGGGTCAAACTCCAGGTTGTAAGCATAATTCACTTGATTGCCAAAGTACTCAACCGCTTCACCTAACTCTTCTGCGATGGCTTCAAAGTCCGCATCTTCGCCAGCATTTTGAAAAACGAGACCAACTATATTTCTAGCTACATTTAGCACAGAATCCTCTGTTTGTAAACTTCTAAGGTTATTCATGGTAAGGGTGTCTACACCGAAATAGGCCTTTAATAGCGTATTGAATCTTACCAGGTTATTTTTCAGTGATGAATAGAATTCATATTGTTGGTGTGCTTTATTGTAAGTTTTTTCGAACTCTTCCTTTACTTCTAACCAATAAGCATACTCCTCTTTGTTCTTTCTTTTCACATCACCTTCTTCAACACCATTGTACTTTTCTTTAAGGTCAACATAGATCCTGGTGAGTTCATAAGTGTCTTGCTCTACATTTCCGTTTTTACCGCCTATGAAATTCCATCCGTATCGGTCATCGACATAGCCATTTTTATCATCATCTATACCGTTACCCTCTATTTCGTCTTCATTGATCCAGATTTTACCCTGAAGGTCTTCATGGTCTATATCAACTCCTGAATCAATAACTGCAACGGTTACTTTTTTAGACGGCTTTCCTTTTACCAGTTCATATGCTTTATCAACACTTAACCCCTGTACTTTATCACTGGCGGGGTCCAGCACAAACCAGTTTTGTGGGGGCAGCAAGCTGCTATCCTGGGCTGTTAGACTTTGAGCATTTGTGTAAGACGTGGCTACGAAAAGTAGTACCAGCATCATCAGTCCTCTCACACGATTCATCATAGTATTCATATTAAGTTAGTCTGCGAATATAAATGTAAACGCACAAAAAGGGCACTTATTTTTTACAAATGGTTTGATTTCTTACATGCTCAATTGGCACTTTTAATACCTAAAGCAACTTTAATTGATGACGTAACGTTGCTCTAATACACCGAAAAAGAAGATAGCTATGCTTATTCCTTACTACATTTATCTGGTGTCTGTGGCTTTATTTTTTGCAGTTTTTCATCTGGCAATTTATCTTTTGCATGACGATCGTATATTTAAATCGCCCGATAAATAAGCAATTACCATTTTAAAAAATTCCGATTCCGAGTGGCATGCTTTAATTTTAGGTAAACAACTTGAAAGAAGGCATGTTATTAGAAGCGGTGAAAGAACAGGAACAATACAGATCAGCTCGAAATCAGACGGTTACGATATGTAGTCGACTTTCTAAAGAAGACCATGTTGTTCAACCTGCCGAGGAAGTAAGCCCACCTAAGTGGCATCTGGGTCACACGACCTGGTTTTTCGAAACTTTTATTCTCTCCAACCATTTAGCAGATTATAAATGCTACCATCCTCAGTTTAGTTTTTTATTTAATAGCTACTATGAAAGCGTTGGAGAGCGAGTAATACGCACAAATCGAGGCAATATAACCAGGCCTGGAGTAGATGAAGTACTGGCATATCGTGAGTATGTAGATGAAGCCATGTGTCGTTTACTTGAAACAGAAGGGCCTGAGAAGTTTGGTCACTTACTCGAGCTTGGTATTCAACATGAGCAGCAACATCAGGAGTTGTTGATGTATGACATAAAATATATCCTCGGACACAACCCAACATTCCCGGCCTATATAGCTAATGAATTATCTCAGGGAACAGTTGTAGAAGCTAATTTTCTAACAATAGAAGAAGGGACATACACGGTAGGTCATGAAGGTGAAGGGTTTTCTTTTGACAATGAGCACGGTAGGCACAAAATTTATCTACAAGCTGCCGAAATCATGGATAGACTCGTTACGAACAGAGAGTATTTGGAGTTTATTGAAGCTGGAGGATATGAGAATTTTAGACATTGGCTTTCCGAAGCCTGGGAGTGGGTGAATGCTAATGAAATTAAAGCACCGGCATATTGGCATAAGGTTGATGGACAATGGATGTACTATTCTTTAAATGGCGGATTAAAAGCTATTGATTTAGACGCCCCGGTCACACATATTAGCTATTTCGAGGCAGATGCCTATGCCAAATGGAAGGGTATGCGTTTGCCAACAGAATATGAGTGGGAAGTGGCGGCACAACAATTTGGTAAGCTCACGACAGATTGCAACTTTATTGAAGAAGAAAATTACCAACCTGTTGCACAGCTTAATAATAACAATCAGTTTTATGGAGATGTTTGGGAGTGGACGGGAAGCGCCTATTTGCCTTACCCTTTTTATAAAGCACCTGAAGGTGCCGTGGGTGAGTATAATGGTAAATTTATGGTGAATCAGATGGTGTTGAGGGGAGGGTCTTGTGCTACCCAACGTAGTCATATTAGACAGACATATAGAAATTTTTTCCACCCTCATCTTCGCTGGATGTTTTCTGGCTTGAGGTTGGCACAAAACATTTAAACCAACTTAATGAAAGACCAATTTGCCCAGGATGTAATTGAGGGCCTTACTGCGACACCAAAGAAACTACCTTCTAAGTACTTTTATGATGAAAAAGGGGATAGGCTTTTTCAGCAAATTATGAATTTGGATGAATACTACCTCACTAAATCGGAGTACGCAATATTAGATACTTACAAAGGCCAACTACTTTCCTTGTTCAGTGACCAGACCGACAAGTTTAATGTGGTGGAATTCGGAGCTGGTGATGGGTATAAAACCAAGGTATTACTTAAGCACTTTTTACAAGAGAAAGCCAATTTTAAGTATGTACCCATTGATATCTCTGGCAATGTCTTAAGAATATTAGAGTCGTCACTTAAAGAAGAGATGCCATCTCTGGAGGTAAATTACATTGAAGACCATTATTTCAAAGCACTTAAGAAACTGGAAAAGAATGGTACTCGGAATGTGGTGCTTTTTCTGGGTTCTAACATAGGCAATTTTACAGGAGATCAGGCGTATGAGTTTTTGAATGGCTTGTACGATGGTCTGCATAAAGGTGATTTGCTGTTGATTGGTTTCGACCTTAAAAAAGACCCGTCAGTGATATTGAAAGCTTATGACGATAGCGATGGTATTACACGAGCATTCAACTTTAACTTACTCGACCGTATCAACAAGGAATTAGGTGCTGATTTTGACCTTTCAAAATTCAAACATTTCCCATCTTATAACCCTCAAAGTGGCACAACTGAAAGCTTTTTGATTAGTAAAGTAAGGCAAACTGTTAGGGTAGGTGAACATGAAATTGAGTTTCACCCGTGGGAATCGATCCATATGGAAATTTCTCAAAAATACAGTATGCCTGATGTATCGAGCATGGCGCTCAGGTCAGGATTCACCATTGCTCAAAACTTTTATGATGAGAAAAGCTATTTTGTAAATTCTGTGTGGCGTAAGTAATGATTATTATTTAATTCTTATTTTAAGATAACAAATTGATTGGTTACATTCTTTCTTTTGCTATCCTTATTTTATATTTGCTAGTTGAAAAAGTAAATAAAATCTCAAAATGTTCATTAAGTCAGTCTTGATGAGTTTAGCAGACAGAAGATCCATCTATGCAAAAAGTAATCTATTTTATCATTGTTATATTTTTACCATTTTTTTCAGTTGCTCAAATTGAAATAGTAAAGGACATAAACAATGGGGTTGTACCCAATAGCAGTAGTTCTCCTGACCAAATAATAGAATTAAATGGTGCGGGCCTATTTGCTGCTGTGCACCCAGATTATGGTATGGAAATTTGGACAAGTGATGGCACAAGCGAAGGTACCAACCTAGTAAAGGATATTAACCCAAATGGCAGCAGTGATCCTGCTAAACTAACGTATTGGGAAGGTAATGCTTATTTCTTCGCATATGATGGAGAACAAAGAAACCTCTGGAAGACCGATGGTAGTAATGAGGGTACCGTACTCGTTAAAGAACTTAATCTTGACAATGAAATTACAGGTAATATTGGGGCAACAAGCAAAGGACTTATCTTTTCAGCCTATATTAATGGAGAATGGTCAGTATGGATGAGTGATGGAACCGAATCTGGGACGGAAAAAATTTCAGAAGATCTTGACAGGGCAGAGCAATTTACACAATTAGGTGAGACCATATTTTTTGTGGCATTTTCTTCAGGACAAGAAACATATGGAGAAGAACTTTGGAAAACTGATGGAACTAAGGGCGGGACAGTTCCAGTAAAAGATATAAGTTCTGGATCAAGTTACCCTAAAAATCTGACTGTACTTGGAAACACTCTGTTTTTCACCGCCACCGATGAAGAGTATGGCGAAGAGTTGTGGAAAAGTGATGGAACGGAAGAGGGAACAGTAATTTTCAAGGCAGATGAATTGGGTGGACAGTTTGTCAGTTTTTACGTCTGGAATGATCATTTTTATTTCACTTCACGGATATCTAATGTGAGTAGTCTATGGAAGAGCGATGGTACAGAAGAGGGTACTGTAGTTTTAAAAGATTCCTTGTCCGCATCTAATTTTACAATCTACAATAATGAACTCTATTTTTCTGGGTTGTATAAAAGTGATGGTGAGTTATGGAAGACAGATGGTACAACTGAAGGAACGGTGATGGCAATTGATGTTTATGTTGGTGAAAAAGAGAGCTATCCTAGCAGACTCACTGTTTTTGGTGATATGCTGATCTTTGAGGCATACGATGGTGTGCATGGAAGAGAGCTATGGGCAACTGATGGCACTATCGAAGGAACTGATATGATTAAAGACATTAATACATCTGAGTCTGATAATTATTATGGATCTTATGGATTTAGCAACATATTTTCACTGACCTCTGTTGGAGACATTTTACTTTTTAATGGCTATGATGGGGGTATTTTTGGCCGTGAGTTATGGACTACAGATGGTACAGAGGCAGGAACTCAATTGGTTAAGGATATCAACTATCAAGGCGATAGTCAAGTTTCTTATTTAACGGAAAGCAATGGATCATTGTTCTTCAGAGCTTTTGATCAAAGAGGGCGAGAGCTTTGGAAAAGTAACGGCACTAATGAAGGTACTGTTTTGGTTAAAGACATCAATGAATTGGGCAATGGTTCTCCATATCAACTGACTGATGTTAATGGGACACTCTTTTTTGTGGCAGATGATGGTAATTCTGGAGAGGAACTTTGGAAAAGTGATGGTACAGAAGCTGGTACAGTTATGGTAAAGGACCTGAGGCCAGGGGCTGATGATTGTGACTGCTGGTATTTAACTGCAAGTAATAGTATGCTTTATTTTATAGCACGCAATGAGGGTGGGGGTGATTTTGCTTTGTGGAGAAGCGATGGAACAGAAGCAGGAACTATCATGATTAAAGTTGTGGGATCTTCTAATAATGTTTCAAATATCACTTCAGGAGATAACTGGACATATTTCGTTACTGAAGATGAGACCGTTGGCCAGGAGTTATGGAAAACAGATGGTACTGTAGAAGGTACATCACTCGTTGCAGATATAAATCCTTTAGGAGACAGCAACCCTAGAAATTTAATATACTTTAATGGAAGTTTGTTTTTCAATGCCAACGATGGAGAGCATGGTAATGAACTATGGAAAACTGATGGCACTGAAGCAGGTACTCTTTTGGTAAAAGATATTGTGCCTGGTGAGGAAAGTGGGAATCCTGTCCAACTAACTCTATTTAATAATCTAATATTCTTTCATAAGGATAATTCTGAAACAAGTGAATTATGGATGTCAGATGGTACGACTGAGGGCACATCGATGATAAAAGTAATCCGAGATTATACACATTCTCACTTATCCGAATTCACTGTTGCTAACGGGTATTTATATTTCATAGATACAAAATATCAAGAGCATGACTTATGGATGTCAGACGGAACATCAGATGGTACTAACAGGATTAAGAATAACTTTTTCGAGTCAAAGTACATACCTTCCATGCAATCACAAAACGAAGATGTTTATATATTAAACGAAGATAATGGTATATCACAGATTTGGAGTATACAAGGCTCAACCGTATGTCGACTGGTAAAGGAAAAGATTTATATAAATAGACCTGTGTTTTTTAATGGGGAGTTATTGTTCGCGGGAGGTACAACAGAATATGGTGGATATGAATTAATGTATTTAAATGACTCTCAGTTACCCTGTTTAAACGAACAAAATATCGAATTCGACCTTATGACCGAAAAAAATGATGGAGGGGCTACATTTATACTTGGTGCAACTGCCACTTCTGGTTTACCAATAACCTATGAAAGTAGCGATGAAGCAGTCGCTACATTATCAGGTGATACTATCACCGTACATAGTATAGGTACAGTGACAATAACAGCATACCAAGAAGGTAATGACGAATTCTTACCGGCAGAGCCTGTGGCTAGAGAACTTACTGTTAATGTGGTTACCTCTCTTGAATCGTCTACTAAAACTAATAAGCCGGGTGTTTTGTATCCGAACCCAGCCGAAAACTACTTTATAGTATTTTCGGAAAATAATCTAAATACTATATCGATTTATGACTTAAAGGGAGTCAAACATTTAGAAACACAGGTTTCAAATGGAACGAAAGTGGCGGTTGATCACCTGAAGGATGGTATTTACATTATAAAAGTAGAGAGTACTGATACTTATAAACATTATAAGTTGATAAAGGAGTAGGCCCAAAGCTTTTATTTAAATGGTTACCTATTGCAGATGTTCAAATGTCTGTAAGAACTGTTATTGAAATAAACAGAGGCTGGTGTTAAAGAATAATTACCGTTCCTCAAATTTCTGAATCACACTTTATTATAATTATTAAATTGAGTAGATCAATCAAAACCTACTCAAATGAAAAATGCTCTAATCTTAACATTGGCGTTGCTATGCGGTGGCTCAATTTCTTTAGCTCAAAACGCTGATAACTACTTTAAACCACTCAAATATAGAAATATCGGCCCCTTCCGAGGAGGTCGGTCGGTCAGTGCTATGGGTGTAGTCGGTGACCCACTTACCTATTACATGGGTATTACTGGTGGCGGCTTATGGAAGACATCTGATGCCGGCCAGCGATGGGAAAATATTTCGGATGGCTTTTTTGAAACAGGCTCAGTGGGAGCTGTTACCGTTTCAGAGTCACATCCTTATATTGTGTATTGTGGTATGGGGGAGCATGCGCCACGTGGTGTCATGACTTCCTATGGAGATGGCGTGTATAAATCTACCGATGCCGGGAAAACCTGGAAGAAGATAGGGCTGGAAGCCACTCAACACATTTCGAGAATAGTGGTACACCCAACCAATCCTGATATAGTTTTTGTGGCTGCTCAAGGAGCGCTACATGGTCCAAATAAAGAAAGGGGTATTTACAAATCTACCGATGGTGGTAAAAGCTGGAAGCAGGTACTGTTTGTAAATGAACTCACTGGCTGTAGCGAGTTATCCATGGATATGAACTACCCTGACATCATGTATGCCACCATGTGGGAGCATCAACGAAAGCCGTGGAAAGTAATTAGTGGAGGTGCCGGAAGCGGTGTCTACAAGAGCACCGATGGTGGTGAAACCTGGTCGAAAATTGAAAAAGGATTACCCGAGCCTAAAGGTAAAATGGCTATATCAGTGAGTAGGGCAAATTCCGATAAGGTGTATTTGTTGATGGAGAGTGATACTGAAAAGGACTTAAGCGGCCTATTTGTATCTAACAATGGAGGTGAAAATTGGAATAAAGTAAGTGGTGATAATCGCTTGACACAACGAGCCTGGTATTATATCGAAGTTTTCGCTGATCCGAATAATGAAAATACAGTATATGTCTTAAGTGCTCCGGCCCTGAGGTCAATTGATGGTGGCAAAACCTGGGAACGTTTGTCCGGAACCCATGGGGATTTCCACGACTTATGGATTAATCCTGCCAATTCTGATAATATGGTAATTGCTAATGATGGGGGAGCTGCAATTTCTTTTAACAATGGAGCGACCTGGTCGACCCAATCGAATATGCCCACAGCACAGTTCTACAGAATAAATACAGATAATCTTTATCCATACAATATTTACGGGGGGCAGCAGGATAACTCGTCAGTAAAAATACCTCACCTTTCATTAAGAACAGGTGGTATTACTGAGCATGATTGGACATTTTCTGCAGGAGGGGAAAGTGCATTTCTAGCATTCGATCCTGACAACCCAAGATATGTTATGGGTGGGAGCTACTTAGGTACCATTGAGCTTATGGATATGGAATCGAAGGCTGGTACCGGAGTAATGGCAGCACCTAATCAATATTTGGGAAAGGCAGCCAGAGACATGAAATACCTATACAACTGGAATGCGCCAATTATCTGGTCTCAACATGAGCCAGGAACATTTTATCATTGCGCACAAGTGGTTTTAAGAACAAAAGACCGCGGTGTAACCTGGGAAGAAATCTCTCCAGACTTAACGCGAAACATTGATGAAAAACAAGGAAAAGGTGGCGGCCCATATACTAACGAGGCAGTAGGAGCAGAAAATTATGGTACGATTAGTTACATGATTGAGTCACCTCACGAGAAGGGCGTCTTCTGGACAGGTAGTGATGACGGGCTGGTGCATGTTACCAGAGATGGTGGAGCCAATTGGACCAATGTAACTCCAAAAGGATTAGGAGAAACGCTGGTCAATGCCATAGACGTATCACCCCATGATCCTGCCACAGCATACATTGCCACTACTAAATATAAATTTAATGACTATACCCCTGCGTTGTATAAAACGACCAATTATGGCAAAAGCTGGACTAACATAAGCACAGGCATTCCTTATGGTGCCTTTACTAGAGTTGTGCGAGAAGATCAGGATAGAAAAGGGCTGCTTTATGCCGGTACTGAGAAAGGGATTTATGTTTCCTGGAACGATGGTTCCAACTGGGAACCCTTGCAGTTGAACTTACCCGTAACACCGATTACTGATTTAAAAGTGCATCAGGGTGATTTGATAGTGGCTACTTCAGGCCGTTCGTTTTGGGTACTGGATGATTTGAAATTGTTGAATCAATACAATAAAACTGGTGTAACAAAATTATACCAACCAGAAGACGCTGTGTATGGCTATTGGGGCAGTCCACTTAGCGGTAACAGTGACTCATTTGATGGCTCACAAACTTTTGTTGGCACCAACCCTGCCAATGGAATGGTATTGTACTATGAGTTGCCTTCAATGGCGGATTCTACCCACATCAGCATGGAGATATTTGATGCCAGTAGTAAGCTGATTCGCACATTGTCTTCAGAGTCTCCGAAGAATTTTGAAAGTTATGACGGTGGGCCGCCTCGACCTCAAGTGATTCCTAAAAAAGAAGGCCTAAATCGGTTTGTATGGAACATGCGCCATGAAACAATGCCAGGAGTACCGGGCGTTTACATCGAAGCTGGATACAGAGGTCATATGGTATCGCCAGGTGAATACACTATTAAACTGAAGGTGAAGGATCAGGTTTATGAGGCAAAAGGTAAAATCATGGCCAACCCACTTTATGAGACTGAAGCAGGGCAATATGAGAAGTATGACAAGCTAATGAGTGAGATGGAAGCCACATTAACGAAAATGCATGAGAAAGTAAATACTTTAAAGAGCGTTCATGATCAAATTAGTGCATTGCTAGGGGATATGGAAAATGAGGCTTTAAAAAAACAAGGTGAAGAAATAATTAAAGCATTAAACCAATGGGATGAAAATATGGTACAACGTAAGTCTAAGGCTTATGACGATGTAGAGAATTTTGAAAATAAATTCACTGCAGATTACATGTTTTTGATTAATCAGACTGAAAGCAGCATCCCTAGAGTGAACCAGTCTTCTTTGGATAGAAAGAAAGAACTTGAGGCCATCTGGGTAAAGTACGGACAACAGGCTGATGAATGGTTGAAAACTACGATACCAGACTACAACAAATCCTTGTGGGATGCAGGAATAGGGGCAATTCAGGTAAAGTAAACTTTAAACCAGCCCGGTAGAACTACCGGGCTGGTTGTTTCTAATTAATCATTTCTCCTTTAACAGTTCGTCCGTGCTGCTCAATGTAGACAGTGTTTCCATTAAATGATATGTGGCAATCTTTCTCACCATATGGGAAGCCATCAATAAATAATGTATTGTTGTCGATATAATGGCCAACCATCTCGATAGGCTTGTCAGTAGTATAGAATCCATGCTCAAACAAACCTTGTATTTCGCCCTCAGCGTTGAAATATGCTATAATATCTAAGCTGCCTGCTGATCCCTTCATACGCATGAGTCCATAATCTGAGTTGACTTTGTATGGGACAATGGATTGTAACTCTCCGACTTGTTTTTTCATCATGTTAAAACCATAAGAAAGTAATCCGGAATAAGCTACAAAAGACATTTCTCCATCACAATATTTAGCAAGCTTCCAGTATTTACTCTGTTCTAATAGTGAGCTAATCGCTATGAGTTTACTTTCATCCGGGGTCTTTCCAGCTAGTGTAGTATTGGGCACAACACGAGTTGGGTTGGCTTGATCCATAGTTAATATGGCTAGAGAATCCTGTCTTTGAATGCTTAAGACGCTTCCATTGTCTAGCCGAAACGTGCCTTCACAATTTATGCCCTGTGTTGGGTTTGGTAATAGGTCTAGTGCTTCACCATCCATAAAACCCCATGTTGCTGAGGCCAGGTTTTGTATTTTTTGAGCACTTTTCCCATATTCATGAATGTTCTCAAAGCTTCGATTGGTGAGCATGATGACCTTTCGGTTTGTTTTAGGGTGGAAACTTAAATACGCCATAAATCCAGCATTTCCACCATCATGGGCTATAACACCATCATCATTGATTTGCCACCCATAGCCATAATATACATCACCAGCTCGGGTATGTTTGGTGAAATATTTTCCCCGTAGGCTTTCAGTGAGGAAACTTGCTGATTGTATGATGTCGACCCATCTGGAAAGGTCATCTACTGTAGAGTAGATACCACCTGCTCCTAAAAACCATGAATTGTCATATACAGGTGCTGGTTTGAGTTGGTCAGTTCGATAGCCATAAAATGGTTTAGCAACTTCACCTTTTGGGCCATAAGTAGTGTTACTTAGTCCATACTTATCGAAAATGTTTTGTTGTAAATAATCACCATAGCTTCTGCCTGTTGTTGCTTCGATAATTGCCGCTAATATTATGTAGCCGGAATTGCTATAGCCAAATTCCTCTTCTGGTGTGAATAAAAGTTTACCCTCTTTGAAATGATCGATAAGTGCTGATTTAGCAATGGGTGTTTCCTTAGGAAATAATGGATCTAAGCCCTGCTCGGTTTGAAATAAGCTTGGGATACCGCTGGTATGCGTAAGCAGATGATGGATCGTAACCTTTTTCCATCTTTTAGAGCCATACTCATCAAGGTGTAGGTTAATTGGGTCATCCAACTTGAGCTTTCCCTGTGCGACAAGTTGTAAAATGGCTGCTGCAGTAAATTGCTTTGTAACAGAACCAATGTCAAAAGGCGTATTGGTTGTGAAACTTTCGTTGGGCTGATTGTAGCAACCTTCGAAAATGGTACTATCACCTTCCTGGATCAACACTACTCCATTAAAATGCTGGTAAAGAGCTTCTCTTTCGAACATCTCCTGGATCTGAGCCTGGCCTCCAAAGGTTAGTAACAGGCAGATAATTAAATTTGTTGTTTTCATTTTTGCGAGTTTTTGAATTATACTTGAGTTCAAATGACGCATAAAAATGACCTTTAGTTGAGGCGTTGTGATGAACTACACATAATTGTATGTCAACAACAGTAAAAGTTTGGAGTGGAATTAAGTGGCTGTTGCAAAGCATGACAGGCATTGAAAAAATTGTGCATGGACTGGTATGGTTTAGCGGGTTGTTGATTATCAATATCCCTGCATTTGCACTAACCTTTGGGATTTTCCGAAGTGATGATCTTTCGCTGCTTGTACCGAGTTTATTTGGGGCGGTAATCAATGCTTCCATTTTTTATGGAGTGGCATCGATGGTGTTGAGACTAATGAGGCAAAGTGTAGCCAAGTTGCTAACCCAATCCGTCACATGGTTTGCTTTAATTACACTTATTGAATCGCTTGCAGATTTGATTTTCTATTTTGCCTATTACGATTATATGAGTAGTGCGATAGTCTTTGATGAAATAATTGGGAGCTTCTTGCTCAATGCACTTTTCTTTTATATCCCTGGTGTGGTGTATGGTGTTATAAAAATGGGAGTAGCTAACGAGGAAACTACTGTTGAAAGGATTTTAATTAAGGATGGAAATAAATCAATTTTTGTAAGTGCTGATGAGTTACTATTTGTAGAAAGTGAGGGTAATTATTGCGTTTACCAGACCGTGAAGGAGAAAATATTGCAACGAGTAAGCCTTACTCAATTAGAGAACAGTTTGCCACCTCAGTTTATCAGATGTCATAAGTCGTTTATTGTAAACAAAAATTTGATTGAAAAACAGACCGCCAAAGAACTCACTTTGCAGTCATTTAAAATTCCTATTGGTAGAAAGTATGCTGAGAAGGTGAAGGTGTGATGTGTTAATCTTTGGCAATTTCAATTGCTTTTTCAAGGATTTCATCTTTACCTGCCCTCACACCGTCAATTGTAGGATTGACTTCTACATCAATTTTAACACCATTACGCTGTGTCTCTGTACTATCTGGGTAGAAAATACCAATACCTGAAAACGCAGTTTTATGCTTACCAAAAATTTCGAATATACTCACATTTCCATCTGCTCCTGAAGACCGACTCCCAACTGTAATGACATTATCACCAGCCTGTAGGCACATTATAGTAAACTCTGCTTGACTTTGTGATTTCGCACTGGTAAGTAAGATTACTTTTCCTTTGTAAATCAGCTCACCATTATTCCCACATTGTTTGCCCTCTCGCCAAAAGAATTTGCCTGGGTAATCCAGATCTGGTGCAATCACTTTGAAGAAGTCTTTTTTGCCAGATGTTATATATTCTGAAAGTTTATATAGCGTCCATTTTGGATAATACCGTGTGTCAAAAATTATGGCTCGAGTATTCATCAACTTTTCCATCGTATCAGAAACATCCTTTGGCCCAAGCTCACCCATATTAACATAACCTATATTACCATCCATAATTTTATGAATAACACGTGGTTTTTGCTTATTGTAAAAGTCTTGTAACGGGTATCTTTTAACTTTTTTTGAAAAGGATTTACCTTCCCGATTGATTTCAATTGTGACCGAGTCAGTTGATCCATTAAACAGTGCATAGTGCGATGTGAATATTTTCCGGTTACGGTTAGACCCAAAAATAAATCTCTCTTTTTCTTCAAATACAGAATAGAGGTCGCAGTCATTGACTGTTGTGACTACATCTCCAATTCTTAAGTCATCTTGTTGTGCTAAAGATTTATTGTAAAAACCTGTGATTACTGCTTTGTCATCTACTACCTGATAGGTGATAGGAATATATTTCTCACCAAAAAATTTTTTTGTTAAATCGGAGTAAAAATATCCATGACTGTCATCAATTTTCACAACTAGCTCTAATAATGCCATGTGAAAGTCCATTTCTGATCTGGAGTATAGAAACTTCGGAATCATTTGAGTTAAGACATCATCCCAATTTTCATCAGTTTGATATTTGTAGGGAAAAAAGTACTCAACTAAATTCCAATACCTGAATAGGGTAAGTAGCCTAAGACCTTCATCAGTCCAATCAATATTGTTTAGATTTTCTTCATTTTTTAGTTCAATATTGCCAGCTGGCAATGTTTGAACATAATGCTTCTTTCCCTGGTGTCGATTAGCTTCTATATTCTTTAATATGGTTGATAACTGATTGTTGAATAGTTTATCATCACTGAGCCAATCTAAGTTAAAGTTCTTGTCGAAGTATTTTTTATTCGTAGCGTCATTACACTTTTTACATTGTTTTATTTCTCCAAGAGAAGCAATCCATTTAATTAGAATTCCGGATAGTTGTTCTTTGTCAGAGGCTTTTTTGACTTTTGGTAGTATGTCAAAAAGCTGATCATCCCAGTTGTATTTACCGTCAGCTACTTTTGGGTGGTAATATTTTAAGAATCCCCAGACCTTGCCGGTGGCAGCTAATTTTTGAGTTTCAGTGAGTTCATTAGCAGCAAATGACAAACTAGTAGTTGAGAGTAAAATGAGTAGTATCGAAAGAATTTTTCTCATGACTGTTATTTATTGAAGTATTCCTTGAAAATAGAGGGAGTACGTTATAGTTTTCCTTAATAGTGAGCGAGCTACTTGGTTTTAAAATATTTAAATCATCCAAAAGGGAAAAATACACCCTTAAAAAAGTAATACCCCACTTCTACTGCCAATAGTATCAGTAGGACAGCGATAGCCATTTTGATGTGATTTTTCATGTAATTTGGTCAATAAGTGATCATTCTTGACTTCCGTGCTTAAAAGCTCCGCTTTCATATTTATTCTGCAAAGACTTCGTAATGAGTTACTTTTTCCTCAAACTCCAGTAAGTAGTCCTTATCTCTGGGATAGTACTTGGCAATTTCGTAATCGTCTCCTGCAAAATTCTTTATCACATCTATATTTTTCCAAAATGTGATCAAGTTGAAGTGAGCAATGTCGCCTTCAATTCTCCTTAGAAAAGTAAGTTTTACAAAGCCCTTTGTTTTTTCGTAATCAGGTATGGCTTTAGTCTTCATAAAGTTGGTGTAAGCTTCATAGTGTTCAGACTTGGTCCTTCCATGCCAAATTCTTGCTATCATAGGAGTTTGAAATTTTGATGTTAGAATATAAATATACTCTAATTATGCTGATTGGATCAAGGTAATATCATTCAATAGCACGGAAGTAACTTCCGTGCTTACTTGTAGAAAATTCCTATTGGGAGAAAGTACACTGAGAAGGTGAAGGTGTAATTACTCTAATTTTTTAAAGTAAGCTTTTGTGTTATTTTTATTTTCCTCTGATGATTCACCTTGTGATATTACCGTAAAGTCAATTCTTATTTTTTTGTTTCTAACTCGTATTGGTAACTGAACTTCAAATAATTTTTCATTTGCTGGAGGGTCTATTTTTCTTTCGTATAACACGAGTGTTTTGCCATTGTCTTTTATTAACCATTTTCCGGAATGATGGCTGAACTCAGAAGTGTCATCAGTAGATTGTGAATAGAAATAAAATGTCATGTCATCGTAAAAGTAGATGATATCTATATGAAACAACCTATCACTAAACTGGACTTTTTCACCTTCAAAAGAAATATTGAATGTCGCATTGTCAAACTTCCATGTTCCTTTTAGTTTTTCAATTGCTTTAATTTCTTTTTTGGAATAATCTTGAGAAATAGCTGGTAAAGCGTAAAGAAGAGCGAAAATTAATAAAACATGTTTCATAGCCAATGAACAGATTGAATTGCGAATAAAGCAACTAAAAGATTGAACTAAAAAACCACAACTAAAAACAGTTGTGGTTTTTGTGCGCACGAGAGGAGTCGAACCTCCACGACCAAAAAGGTCACCAGCCCCTCAAGCTGGCGCGTCTACCAATTCCGCCACGTGCGCGTGGTTTCATTTAAAGAGGCGACAAATCTACAATAGTTTTGATTTAATACCAATCTCATTAGCGCGGAAGTTACTTCCGTGCTTAACCTATATATTTTAATGTTAACATTCCTCTTCCTCCAGAATAATCGATGGCACTGCTGCATCGATAATCCTCTGGTGCATTGATAATGTAAGAATTAGGAGGTATGAAACCGAGCATTTAATAGGACGCACCTACGGTGCTGATATATGGTGTTTAAATAGCTATTAACAGTAAGCCCTCTGGGGCTATTAATGACTAGTGCGTCAATAACTATGCAATAAAGCTCCGATAGGAGCGAACTGTTACTAGAGCATCAGGCAATTCGGCTAAGCTCCTTAGGAGCGACCTGTTTCACATTGCTTGATTTGTGGGGTCTAGATTAAAGTTTTAAACTGTTGATTTTTAATTGTCAAGCTTATTTATGGATTTAAGTCCTATAAGTCCAAATCCTTATGAACCATCATCCTTTTTAAACAAGTCGCCAATCTTCTTGAAAAAACCTTTCTTTTCCTCCTCTTGCTGACCTTTAAATTTCTTCTCTTTTTCTTTCTTCGTGAGGTCAGTATTTAACAGTCTTTCAAAGAAGTTTTTATCCTCTTTTGAAATTTCGCAGTCTAACCGAGCCTGTAAGTTTTCTGGTAATGGAGCAAATGTGGCATTGGTGATATACCGAAGGTTTTTATCAGTATTGATTTGCTTCAGCGTTTCAGCAAAAACAGGCAAGGCAGTATTTGCCCCGCTACCAAGAGACGTACTTCTAAATCGAATCCCGGGATTATCAGCGCCCACCCATACGGCCATGACTAGAACAGGATTGTATCCAATAAACCAACCATCGGCATTGGATTGTGTGGTTCCAGTTTTGCCGGCTATGTCATTGGTGAGGTTGTATTTCCATCGTAGCCTGCCTGCTGTACCTTTGTCTACTACCGATGTCAGCAAGTGGTTCATCATGGTTGCAGTCTGTGGCTGCATCACCTGAGTCTTTTGAGGAGGGTTAGCTTCATATAATACCTCACCGTTTTTATCTGTGATTTTTGTGATAAAATATGGCGAAACACGTTGGCCACCATTGGCGAAACTGCTATAGGCCGTTGCCATCTCAACTAAAGATATATCCGCTGTGCCTAACGCTACCGATGCAACAGGAGGTAGGTCAGACTCGATGCCCGCGCGACTGGCCAGATCGAGTGTAGGCTCAATACCCACTTTTTCAAGTACTTTGATACTCACTGTATTTACAGATTGCGCCAGGGCGCCTTCAAAGGAATATTTTAATTCATTTTCGGTTGTATCAGCATTGTCTGGCGACCAGTTGGCCAGGTTTGTATAAGTCGTTTTGCGTGCCGATACATAATCGCAAGGGTCAATGCCTTTTTCTAAAGCTGCCGCATATACGAATGGCTTAAAAGTAGACCCTACCTGTCTTTTCGTTGTCAGTTTTGCATGATCGTATTTGAAGAATTCGTGATCAATACCACCTACCCAGGCTTTCACTTCACCCGTATTTGGGTCCATAGCCACAACTCCGGTGTGTAAAAACTTTAGATAGTGTTTAATGGAATCTATGGGTGAAAGTGTTTTTTCTTGGTTTCCTTTCCAGGTAAAAACTTCCATAGGGTAGGTTTTTTTCATTTCCGCAACGACTTCCGCATGACTCAAGCCTTTTTGTTTTAGCTTTTGATAGTGTGGCGATTGTTTGATGGCATTTCGTAAGATTTCTTCTTTTCCCTCCCAGGGCATAGCATTTCCCCAATGATTGTCAAAGGCTTGCTGTAGTGCTTGCATCTGCTGAGCAACAGCATTTTCAGCATAAGTTTGAATACGTGAATCAATTGTAGTGTGAACTTTAAGCCCATCGGTGTACATGTTGTACGGACTGCCATCTTCCTTTGTGTTGGCCTTACACCAAGCCTCTACTTTACTTCTCAGTTGTTCTCTAAAGTAAGCTGCTGAGCCTTTGCTCTCATCAATACGATTATACTCAAGCGCTAAAGGTTGCTCTTTGTAGAAGACAGCGCTATCAGCAGAAAGCCTGTCGTATTTTTGCATTTGGTTGAGGACCACATTCCTTCTAAACAAAGCATTCTCGGGAAACAACCGAGGGTTGTAAGTATGGTTGGCTTTGAGCATTCCTACAATAACCGCAGCTTCATGTACTTCCAGGTCAGCTGCAGATTTACTGAAAAACCGATTAGCGGCCATCTCAATGCCATAGATGTTCTCCCCAAATGGTACGGTATTGAGATAGAGGGTGAGAATTTCTTCTTTGGAATAAACGTTTTCTAACCGATAGGCCGTTAACGCCTCTTTTACTTTGCGGGTAGCTAGATAGAAGGTATTATTATTTTCTCGGGGATAAAGGTTTTTGGCAAGCTGTTGACTAATGGTACTACCACCGCCACCACTACGATCTTGAAGTATGAAGGTCTTTATTATAACCCGGAGTAAGCTGCGATAGTCCACACCCTTATGTTCAAAAAAACGAGCGTCTTCAGTCGCTACGAGTGCGTCTATTACATGCGGACTAATATTTTCGTATCGGGTAGGAGTGCGCTGCTGTAGAAAATAGCGGCCAATCACCTTACCATCAGCACTGTAAATCTCAGTGGCCAGGTTGTTTTTTATTTCTGAAAGTTCCTTTGCTGTGGGCACCGGGCCGAAAAGTCCCGCAGCAACAAATATGACAAACCCTACAAAAGTCAAAACTCCCAATGTCATAAGACCGAGGGAGTATTTGATAAGCTTTTTTAAGGTCGTATTTTGTTTTTTGACCGGCTTCTTTCTACCGGCCGTTGTTTTTGCCTTTTTCTTACTCATCTAATAATAGGTGACTGTACAATTTGGGTTTTCACTCTTAAAATCATCTACTCTGCGATCGTTTATTCGAGTATTGTAGCAAATCAACGTTTTTAAAGATAAATATTGAACCGGATCGAGTCTTTTTACATTGGTATTTGAGCAGTTGAGTTTTTCAAGGCCATGTAATAACTCAAGATCATCAAGTCTTTTGATTTGAGTGCCAGAGCAGTCGATCTCGATTAATTGTGTGAGTTGTTTCAAAGGATCCAAGTCTTCCACAGGGGTATTGGCAATGCTTAAAATCCTGAGTTGCGTCAGCTTTTTTAGTGGAGATAAATCAACCACCGGGCTGTTGGAAGCTTCAAGTTTTATGATATTTTCATGACTTGTCAATGGCAACAAATCAGAAATGCCAGTATTAGAAAAAACAACTTCTTTTAATCGGATAAAGGCCTTAAGCGGTTCTAATGACACCAACTGATTGCCACTAAACTCAATTTTTTCCATTTGTGTAAGTCTATGTAAATCTTTAGTATCGAAATTAGCTTTATCGATTTGTGACTTAAATGTATTCTTCCAGGCTTCAGACAGACTACTCCACCAACTGTTGAGATAGTCACTTTCGAAAATAATCAGGGTTTGAGGGTTGGCAGCAATAAGTGTATTGGCCTGCTTCCAGGAAACAGGTGTATTGTCAACATGTACTTCTTTCAAATTGGGTTTGTATTGTAGCATACCTAAATCAACAAGCATAGTTGAGTCTGCTTCTACTTTGCGTAAAGCATTTAAATTTTCTATACCGGCAAGTGTATTAACTTCTGTATTAGAAAAAATTAGCTCTTCGAGTTGCGTCAGTTTGCCTAGTGATCTGAGTGATGTGACCCCTGTGTTGGCCAGATTCAAATACTTTAACTCTGTGAGCTTTCTCAGCGGCTCTAAAGAAGTGATTTTAATATTATCGGCAAGATTTAGTGAATCAATTGTATTGATTTTGGCTAAGGCCTCTTTTCCTGGGTTCTTATTGATATTAAGCGTATTTATAAATACATCTCTCCAGGCCTGGTCTAGCGATATCCACCAGTTTTCTGTGTCTTTGGTATCGTAGATCACTAGCGCATCGGGGTGATTTTTAGCAAAAGCTGCTATGTCTGTTGATAGCAGGAGGGGGGTATTGTCACAATACAAATTACTGAGATTAGATAGCTCTTGAAGTGGCTTAAGCGAACCTATCGAAGTGAAATTAATTGATAAAACCCGTAAAGCACTAAGATTAGCAAGCGGTGTAAGCTCTACAATATTGGTGCTATCAAGACTAAGTGTTTCTAATTTTTTAAGTGAAGCCAACCCTGCCAGGTCGTGCACAGGCGTTTGCTTTAAATTCAACGCTTCGAGCTGACTAAGTTCACTTAGTGCATTCGTAGAAGTGATCTTCGTTTGTGCGAGTAGTAACTCTCTCAGCGTTTGTAATTTTTTTATAGACTCCAGTTTGTCAACCCAGGTGTTTGATAAATTGAGTACTGATAGGGTTGGCATATTTTCAAGTACATCTATCTTTTTTAATGGAGTTTTGCTGAGATCCAGCCACTTCATTGATCTACAATACTTTAAGGCATCAATGCTGTTGATATTTGTATTTGATAAGTTGAGATGTGTGAGGCTAGTCAGGTTGCGCAGTGCCGTCACATCATTAATCTTAGTATTTTTTAGAGATAGATACTTGAGACTTGTAAGGTTAGAAAGCGCATCGATATCGATAATGAATTGATTGCCAGAAATGTTGAGACTGTCTGTATCGGCTATTTTCTTTAATTGACCAACAGAAAGACTATCCGTGGTAAATTGGTATTTTCTCTTAAAAATTGATCTCCACTCATAAGAAAGGCTACTCCACCAGCTTTTCAAGGCTTTGGCCTCATTAAACTCATTGGTATAAATGCTTACAATTTTGAGATCCTGATTTTCCGGGTTGTAGTTAACTTCTATAAACCTCGGAATAGTATTGTTTACTGAATCATTTTCTATCGTAAGGCCTTTTAGATTGCGCAACATAGCGACTTTAAAAAATAGCGTGCCATTGTTATTAAGCTGATGTGTGATTTCTTCTATCTCAAAATCGAAAGAAACATCTTTGAAAAAGAAGTCCACATCCTTGAGGTAGGCACCAACATCTTTGTTAGTGATCACATCTCTGTTTTCATCCAGATCATCTTCTACCTGTACTTCACCATCTCTGAATATTTTGTTGAAGCTTTGGGTGATGATCACATCTTTATCACGGGCTGAGGTTTCCTTATTGCCCAGGGTGTTGAGCATATACTCAAAAAAGCCCACCATATCGCGCACTTCATTGCTGTATTGTTCAATGTCACTTTCATCAACCGATTGTGCACTAAGGTTAATGCTTAAAAAAGCCAAAATGAATAATAAGGCCCTAGTTTTCATAGAATAGATATTTTTTAAGCAGCTTTTGATCACCGGCCGAATTGATTTTTGTAAGGTTGGATATCAGCCACCCTGTGTTGTAACCCTTACGATTAAACTGGGAGAGCTCAAAATACCAATTATCTATCTGAAAGAAGTGAAACTTTACCTCTGTAACAGATTCAAATTTGTAGTTGCCCTTACTCAACTCATAAATAAAAATCGAAAGTAAATCTGGCTCGAAACCTCTCACGGCAAACTGGTTGACACTGTCTTTATTAGCAAAGGCTTTGCGCAAATTCATAAAATCTAACTCATGACTCAGCGGGTGTAAAAACTGATGTACCTGAGTTGTGTCTCTCTCAAAATAATTTGCCCAGGCATCGCTATGTACTTTAAAGATACCCCACTGCCTGCCAAGGTGTGCTTTTTCAAGCTTAAGAAATAAGGTAATGGGTTGAGACTTACCATTGACTTTGAATATGGTGCTTACTTCAGCAAACCAATTGTCTCCCTTAAAATCAAGAAATTTTGGTTCGGATTTGTCAAGCACGGCATCAACAAAGTCTTTTTTAAGGTCATTGCCTAAATTTTGGTTGCTGTTGTCAAACAATATTTGCAGGTATTGCTTACGAAGTTTTGGGTTTTGGTATTGCTTATCCTTAGGGTAATACCTTTCACCCTTCTCATCTTCCTCGCCATTAAACCTTCTGAAAAACTGATTAACCTGCTTGGTTTCAGCATAGAGTTTAGATTCATCGTCCATGTCGCCTACAAGCTGAGCTTGCAGGCTGATGGACAAATGAATGAATATGATTGCAACAACTGATGTGGTTAGTCGCTTCATGCAGAAGTTTCGGTTACTCTGATGTCACCAAGTAATACATCCCAAAATTCGATGGTTCTACCCTTAATCTGGGTCTCTTTTCTTTCAACATAAATGGTAATGTCTTTCTTGGTGGTGTCTTTATACTCCAATTTATCATTTGAGCTACCCTCAAATCGTTGATAAATTGTAACCACACCCACATACCTTCCATCAGGTTGTCTCTCCAAATCACTGATGTAGTGAATGTCATACCACTTAATATTAACCTTGTCGTAATTTAGTGCCAAAAGGCGCTCAAAATATTCACGCACTTTATAATAGCTCACAGTTTCACGGCTAAGAGAAGAAACACCCATTTCACTATCCGGAGCGAAAAGCTCTTCCGCTCTGTCCATCACACGCTTAGCTTCAGCATATGGTGTCTCTTTATTACCAATAATGCTTATGTATTTACTCAAGTCGCGTACTTTTTCCAGCGCGAGCGAGTCTATCGCCTGCTTTCTTGTCGGACTTATTTCATCTTGTGCTTGTGCTGTACCAGCGATAAGTACCACTAGCATCACACTAAATATATATTGTAGGTATCTCATTGTCTTATTTTTTGTAAAGTTCTAATTCAGCTATTTTACCTGCGCTATTGAGCGTAAGCTCACCCAGGCGATTGATGTTTTTCTTTTGATCTTTCAGGTAGTTTAAATACTCCTTGATTGTCGTAGGTCTGTCATAGTCCTTCTTTCCATTATACTCGCTTATAACTATGAGTACTAGAGCATCAGGAGACTCAAATAAATTTAGGGCCTCATTGATGCTGTTATTGGCAGAAGCTATGCTAGGCGCATTGGCAATAGCTGAAAAATAATCACTAAGCCTGGTTTCGAGTTTTACCTCCTTTGGCTTAGGAGTTTCTTTCATCGTTTCTGTATTATCATCCTTCTCAGTCATATCTGACTTTTCGGTTGATGTATTTGCTGTTGTTTCCGTTTTTTCATCCTTGTCAGAAAGCTCACTTACTTTTTGCTTACTCTTACAAGAAGCTCCTCCCACGATTACTGCTATTAAAAGCGCTGCAATGGGCAGGTATCTTTTTAGTTTAGATGTCATTTTATTATTGGTTTTTATAGTGTTCAAAAATTGGTTTTGACATAAAGCAATCTGTGCAGCAATCGTGCCACACAGACTACTTTCATAACTGAAAATAAATCGCTTTATTTTATGTCAATTGTAAATATACTCAAGGTTTAGTCCACCATTACTACTAAGTACTTGGTAGACTTCCAGAACTCGTCCGGATTGAGAATTGTCAGTTGCTGAATCTTCTCTTCAGCATCTTTGGAAAGCTCATACGAGCCAGCAGGGTGCGAGGTTACAAGTTCCACTTTTTTGGCAAATACAGGTATCGTCTTTGTTTTTGTAAGATCAATTTTATCAAATGCCTGTGCATTAAAATCATCGTGTAGTGTTTCTGTACTACCAATACCCAATATACCACCTTCTTTATCTACAACTTTTTCATCTTTTAGATCTTTGAAGGTGCCAATGGCAACATAAGCTTCATTTAAAGACTCAGTTTGCTTTTCAATGGTCTCTGTTTGTGACGCAATGACAGTAGACTGCTCTGAAGTTTTAGTTTCAAGTGTATCCACTTTGTAAGTAAGCTTCTCTACATTTTTAGAAAGGGCTTCTTTCTCAATGTTTAATTGCTCAAGCTCATCTTTCATTGCAATGATTTGCTCATCCTTGTCTTCGAGTCTACCTTTCAAACGATTGACCATTTGCTGAAATTGAGCATTTGTTGAGCTCAGCTCAGCTTGTAGTTTATCCATTTTGTTTCTGTTTTCAGTCATGAGTTTATTGATCGCCTGGATGTCTTTTACCACAGCCGATTTTTCGTCATTTTCTGAAAACTCAACATTGTCAGTTGTTTTCAGGTTGATCTGATCTTCTCGCTTTTTGATCTCTTCAAGATTTTTCTCAATCTCATTGAAGGTTTTCAAATACGTTTGAAGATTGTTTTGCAGTGAGTCTTTCTCACTACTGAGCTCTTGATTTTCTGCGCTCAGTTGATCAACTTTCTTCTGATTACAACTTGTTATTAATGCAGCCAACATCAACACTGTTACAAAATGTGTTAATCTTTTCATTTTAGTTTCATTTTTAAAATTTGAAATAGTGGATGCAATGATCATTCCCAAACGTGCGTTAATGCCTTTTTAGTTGAATAGAGCATGATTCATATGTTTAGCGGTTTGTATAAGTGTGGAATTCTTAACACAGTACTCGACCCAATGTGTGGCATTTTGGTTAATATTACAGCAGATGTTTATTCAAAAAATTAATTATTAAACGATTTTTATATGGCAGTGAATGTAGATCTATTGAAGCGGATTTGTGAGGCACCTGGAGCACCGGGTTATGAAAGTAAAATCAGGAACCTTGTAATAAAAGAAGTGACGCCACTTGTCGATGAGGTATCTGTAGACAACATGGGAAATGTTATTGCCTTAAAAAAAGGAAAAAGTAGTGATAAGCGTGCTATGGTAGCCGCCCACATGGATGAAATAGGGTTTATCGTTACTCATATCGATGACAAAGGTTTTGTAAGATTTACTACCCTGGGTGGTTTTGATCCCAAAACACTGACCGCTCAACGTGTGATTATACATGGAAAAAAAGATGTAATAGGAGTAATGGGTACAAAGCCCGTGCATGTGATGTCTCCTGAGGAAAAAAATAAGATGCCTAAGATTAAAGATTTCTTTATCGATTTGGGTATGAGCAAAGAGGAGGTTGAGAAAATTGTTGAAGTGGGCAATCCGATTACAAGAGAACGCGAGCTTATAGAGATGGGTAATTGTGTGAACTGTAAATCGATTGACAACCGGGTTTCTGTTTTCATATTGCTCGAAACATTAAGAAATCTTGGGGAGTGTCCTTATGATGTGTACGGTGTGTTTACCGTACAGGAAGAAGTTGGCATCAGGGGAGCTAATGTTGCAGCACATAATATTAATCCGGATTTCGGTTTTGGGCTTGACACAACAATTGCTTATGATTTACCCGGAGCTGCTGCCCATGAGAAAGTGACATCATTGGGTGAGGGTACCGCAATAAAAATAATGGACGCTATGACCATTTGCGACTACCGCATGGTAGACTACATGAAGCAGGTAGCGAAAAAAAATAAAATCAAATGGCAGCCAGAATTGTTAGTAGCAGGAGGGACCGATACTGCCGGAATACAAAGAATGGGTAAAACGGGAGCCATTTCAGGAGCTATCTCTATACCCACCAGGCATTTACACCAGGTGATAGAGATGGCCAACAAAGATGATATTGAAGGTAGTGTTAGTCTGTTAAGTAAATGCTTAGAAACATTAAAAGACTATGATTGGAAACACAAATAGAATAAAAAAACAAATTTTAATGGCAGCACTTATCGTGCTGCCAATCATTACACAGGCTCAGGTAAAAACGGATGCGGTACGCCTTACAGGAATTGTGCTGGATGCCGAAAATCGGAATGAAGTACCCTATGCAAGTGTAAGAATTGCAGGCACTCAGTATGGTACTTCTTCGGATAATACTGGTTACTTCAGTGTATTTATGAATCCTGGAGATACTCTGCTATTTAGCTCAATTGGGTATCAAGAGGCAGCGTTTATTATGCCCTACAATGTAAATGCTAAGACTTATTCACTTGTACAATTAATGAGAAAGGAAACGGTTTTATTAGAGGAGGTTGTTGTATTTCCGTGGCCTACATTAAAAAACTTTGAACGAGCCTTCCTTGATACAATGCCTAAGCAAAACCCATCGGAAGAATTAATCAAAGAAGTGAAACTTGAACTAGATCAGACGCTAGAGGCCAGTGAAAAGTCAGAATATTATTACGATCAAATGCGCTATCAGCACTTATATGAAATTCATGGTACCATTCCGCCCAACAACTTTCTTAACCCAATCAGGTGGTCTAATTTTGTGAAAGACCTGGGCAAGAGAAAATATGATAAAGAATAGCCGCTAAATACTTTTGCCCAAATAAAAGCCCAACATTACTGCTGCAAGGCCAATAACCACACTGGCTGTAATGTACATTATGGCAGTAGCTGGCTTCTCATTTAACAATTGCATATTCTCTAATGCAAAGGTTGAAAAAGTAGTATAACTTCCACAAAAACCAACCGCTAAGGCCAACCGCGAAGTATCACTTAAGTGGTTTTTGATTAGCAACCCTGCTATGATACCTAGTATCAAACTACCAACGATGTTTACAGTAAAGGTGTTTACGGGAAAGCTTCCGCCAATTTTTTTATCGACAAAAAGGTAGGTCAGGTATCGGGCAACACCACCCACAAAGCTGCCAGCACCTACAATAAGTATATTTTTAAGCATCGACTTTCAATTTAGCACATTTCTTTTGTAAGTATTTAATCAATGGCTTGTAGTCGGTATGTTCTTGTATGGATACAGTTATTTTTTTGCGGTCATTAAACAGTATTTCAACTTCTTTGAATGTGCCGGAGACAGTTTTTACAGCGGTTTCTTTCCATTGAGAGATATCTTTTAATTTATATGTTCGGGTGGTAAAGCGGGAAGGAAAATGAACCTCGAATTTTTCTTTGCCTACCCTGACAACTCTGTACCCCAAAAGCATTCTAAAAAGAAGTCCTAATCCAATAGGGAAAAAGATTATTGCCAATGTGTAATGGTACCATTCAATTGATTTTCCTGAAAGCATGTAGCCAATTGCATAGCCAGAAACGAGAAAACAAAGAAGAATAAATATGCTTAAGCTGAATAAAGTGCTGATTTTGGGTTTTGCGACAATCATGTGGCAAAGGAAACAAAAAGTGTAAAAAAGCATCGTTTATTGTAGAGAAATTTACCCCAGTATATGGTTAAGTGCCTGTAAATGAGCTTTTTTAGATGATTTTAAGAAGGGCATCAGATTTGCCACATTATTGGTAGAAAAGAAAACCCATGGAAGAAGATATACTTTACAGCGATTTTAACGGAGTAAGAATAACAAGTAAGAGATTTTATACAGGAGAGAAGTCATTTGCTATCAAGAAAATAAAAAGTATAAATCTCAAGAGAGTTATACCCAACAAAAAAATAGGCTTCATTTTATTTACACTTGGTATTCTTACCATTTTACTGGGATCATTTGAGGTTTTAGGTATTCAAACCATCGAAACCCTAGGTGATGTATGGATCGTGAACTTCGATATAATATCAATAGCCATTGGTGTGGTGGCTTTGGTCATTGCTATTTTAAGAATGCTTATTGCTCCTGATGAATATGCTGTGAAAGTCGAAATAAAAGGAGGAAAGGTTGAAGATGTGATCTCGGATAATAGAAAGTATGCAGCACGTATTGCAGCATCACTTAAAAGAGCTTACTACAGACAAAATTCAAAGGCTAGTGCCGAAGAAACCATGGTGTTGTCATAGATCTTGCTCTGCTACAATAGATAATAGCTTTTCCAATTCTCTAAACTTCATATACCCTGCATACTGATAAAGGATATCAAACCGTTCGTTAACAACTACCAGGGTGGGATAATTAACCTGACCGTCTATTGTACCTAAAGCCATAGCCAATTCATGCATACCTGTTTCATTCCCAGAGGGCTTGAAATTGTATATTTTCTCAACTAGAGTTACAGATTCACGCTGTTCTCCATCAAACCTCACAAAGTAAAAGTCAGCGTTTAGCTTTTCTATTATATCCTGTTTTTTAAAAGTGGTATTTTCCATGGCTTTACAGTATCTACACCAGTCAGCATATAAGAATACAACTACTGGTCTGGGTTCATTTTTCTGCAGCTCAGGGATAGACTCTATATCATAGGATTTCAGTTGAGAGAAACCGACAATGGATTGTAGTGAAAATAATAACAGTAATACTCGCATCATCTAATTACATATCTAAATCCCGCAAATGCCCGAATACCTTGGTTTGAAGTGTAGACGTATGATGGGTCAAATGTTAAAGCATTAGGATTTTCTTGTGTGGCTACGACATTACCATTATTATCATAGCTTACATTCTTGTCAAACGGGTCATGTGCTCTGGCAATACTGTTGTCAGCAGGGGTGAAGTTTAGCAGGTTTTTTACTCCACCATAAAATTCTACTGGTGAGCCTTGCTTCTTCCAGGTGAATTTTATGTTTTGAATGCTAAACCATGGTGACTCTGCTGGTCTTGGATCCTGATCTCCCAAAAGAGGTAATTTCATTGGGCTATAAACATTTCCTGTATAATCTATGCCCAGATTGATCGGATTAATTTTATAAGATACACCCCAGGTTCCGGTCCAGCGCTCTGTTAATAACGGTCTTGTTCTTACTTTTTCTCCGTTCACTTTTTCTTCTGTGTATACATCCATAAAAGTACCGCCAGCAAGAATCTTTAAGCCATTCAATAATTCAACATCAAAGTTTAAAGCAAGACCTTGAGTAATGGCATGCCCATCTAAATTGTCGTAAATGATCTGGTTAGGATCAGTATCGTAATCAGGTAGAATTTGATTGGTGAAGAATGTGTGCCAAAGCGATGCATCTATACCTAGAAATGCACCATTATTGAAATAGATCTTTTTGATGTAATTAAGGTTAAGGTTATAACTCTGCTCAGGGTCAAGCTCTTCGGTGATTACTACTTCCCGAGCACCCGTCAAGGCAGCATGCTCTTCCGTAAATAAGTTTACCACCCTAAAGCCAGTGCCTGCATTTAATCTGATGATGTTATTGTCATTAATAGCAAGTTTATAAGCTAAGCGTGGTGTCCAGATATTACCATGCTCTGAATGCTTATCGTACCGTAAGCCCATGAGTAAATTCTGACTTTCGTTGAGTTTGATGTTGTCCTGGATGAAAGCACCAGGAAGCCATGTTTTGTCGGGTTGATTATTAGACAGATCATTTGGTGCGGCTGTGGCAGAGGTATTGTCATCATAATAAGTAAATCTCACAGCCGACCCGAAAAGCATGTCATGTTTACCAAAAGTCCTGTCCCATGTTAGCTGACTAAAAGCTATATTTTGATCAGCAAAGTATGGCAAGTCACCATAGTAGGAGTTCTGATTATGAGAGTTGTATGAAAAGGATAAGAGCAGTTTCTCAGTAGTAGGAAGTTGATAGTTACCTATAAGCTCCCATCTTTTAGTGTAAATGCTTTCTCCATAAATGTCCGTTCCCCCACGATTTTCACTTGACCAATTCATTTGTCCACCCCAACGGTCTTCGTACATATATCTACCAGCAAGTGATAAAAGTCTGTTGTCCTTTCTGTTAATTGTCCATTTTTGGAAAATAGAAATGCGGTCTTGCAAAGTAAGATCAGTAAACCCGTCATTGTTATTATCAATAGGGTTGGCGTAATTAAAATAATTAACTCCCGTGAGTGCACTGGCTTTATCACCGACATTAAATTTATAGCTGAAGTCGTTATTCACTTCTCCCCAACTTGATGCATTGATATCAGCTGTGAATAATGGCGCATTTGAAGGGTTTTTTGTGATTACATTGATAAGTCCACCAACCGCTTCAGATCCATAAAGCGATGATGCAGGTCCTTTTACAATCTCCACCCGCTGGATCATATCATTGGGTATACCAAATAGACCATATACTGAAGAAAGTCCACTTACTATAGGCATGCCATCAATCAGCACCATAGTATAAGGCCCCTCGAGTCCATTGATGTGGATATCTCCTGTATTGCAAACGTTGCAATTCATTTGTGGCCTTACCCCATTTACATTAGACATCGCCTCAAATACTGAAGGCGTAGGGTTCATTTTAAAAAATGTAGGATTATATACTTCAACCGGCACAGGTGTTTCCAGTCTGTTTACTTCCTTAAGTGTTCCGGTAACCACCACTTCATTCATTTCCATATCACCTATTTCTAAGTCTACATTTATGGAAATGGTACTGTTGCCTACAACTACTTTTTTTCTTTCTGACTTGAAGCCGATACTAGTTACTTTTAAGATATAGCTGCCTGGCTTTACATTTTCAAGTGTAAAATAACCCTCTGCATCTGCGGCAGTGCCTTGCTCGGTTTGTTCTAAAATAATGTTTGCAAATGGTACTGGCTCATCTGCATTGGTTACACGACCTGACACAGATCCGTTTTGAGCTATTGAAATTAGCGGGAGTGCTACTGATAGGAATGCAATTAATAATAAACGCATTAAAATGATATATTTATATGTATATAACTCTATTTTTACACAAAGCTAATTATTAAAATTGCATATGCAAAATAAAATATTTAGATAAGACTAAAAATAACCGTAAACAACTAATATAAAGTGGGTTATATCATTATTTCGATGCTTTTAAAACACTTTGTATTTAAATTGTGTTTAATTATAAATTGATAGATGGCTTTTTTACATTCTTATATTGTCTTTATCATCAACAATAATGATGAGCTAATTACCGGTCTTACCAAAGATATAGACCAGGTAATGGATGAGTATCGCAATTCCGACAATAACTCAAGCTTAGTATTTCAGCGACATTTCGATGAAAAAGATCAGGCCGAGGCTTTTGAAAAACAGCTTAAACATTGGGACAACGAAAAGAAAAAAGCATTGATCAATGGTGATATCGATATTGTGTAATACCATTGTAAATGCATGAGCCATTCGATATCAACAAAGCCCGCCAGGAAATGGCAGAGATTCTTGAGTATAAAATGCCATTTGGGAAGTATAAAGGTAAAAAGCTCACGGCACTCCCTGTTGACTACCTGGTTTGGTTTAGTAGAAAAGGCTTTCCAGCCGGTAAATTAGGCCGTTATTTACAGATTATGTTGGAAATGAAGGCGTAGTCTTACATACGAAATGGCCTAATTAGAATAAGGCCACTGGTATTGAGTCTTTTGCTCTAAAACCGTTTCCAGGCTCTTCATCACAATCTCACCCATATTTTTGCAATTCAAGAAGTCTTTGTTTTTATAGTGTCTCGATAAATCCTTTTTTAGACTATTTACATTTTGTGGTGTCGAGAGGTTGTCCTTAGACATGGCGTCTAGCAATGCCACCGTATTTTTTTTACTTGCCTTAAATCGATGAGCAATTAACGAGCGCTCTTCCTTTTGATATTGCTTAACCGTTTCTGGCGTCATACACTTTAGTCCAATTTCAATCAGCGGATTATTTTGTTTAAAATACTGAGGCAAATAGATGGCTTTTCGACCCTCGTATGACTGTTGATCAAAATCAATGGCGCGAATTCTATATTCCACATCTTCAAAATCGGGGGTAATGTCGATCACAAAATTGCTACTGTGCATATCGCCTAGAAGTCTTACAAAACACCTTTCATTAAATTTTACAAATTCTTTAGCCAGGCGTATTTCATTTAAATTCTTATCATTTAAGTGAAATTTCATAAACTGATCTCCGGGAATACCCACGATGTGTTCCTCGATGAGGGTTTGTTTTTGTACTACATAGCTCATGCGGTTTGGTGATAAAAGGTGCTCCAATTCCAAACCATACACCCTGGAGGCATCTGCATTTTTGATGTAGAAATAGTCAAAGTTATCGTTAATGCGATTCACAATCCTCACCCGGAAAGGCTGTGTATTACCATATACACATAAGTCAATACGGTCCACAAATAAATGCTCCATCACTGAGAGATCACCGTCAGCTTTCAATATGGCATATATGGTTTTTAAGCTGTGGTGAATCTGCTTCATATCATCCTGAGGGAAGAAAACAGTTTCCCATAATGTATCTTTGTCGTTTTTATCATGCAACGGGATAGCATTGTCATAACGCAACAGGTCTTTATAATCGATAGGCAGCGCCATCTCCCTACCATGCTTCTTTAAATAAGATCGCAGGGTAGCACTAATAGTATAAATATTTTTTTTCTTGCTAATTATTGCCATTTGAGCTGTTTAGTAAAGAAAAGTTAAAAAATTTATAATTCAAGGTAGGGTATTCTCTATGGTGGTTGTATTAAAGGTAACAACAATTAGAAAACTAAATTTTATCAATTATGAAAACGTTCAGAATTTTAATAGTCCTTTTTGCAAGTGCCTTTCTTTTTTCTTGCGACAATGAGTCTGATGAGCCAAAAGCTTCAGTCGACATCCCAGAGAAATTTACTGTAGATATTCCATCTACTTTAAGTAGTAGTGCAGATGGCTCATTGAGTGGTAAATCAGGGAGTCATTTAAATGGGAGAGAAGCCGGTGATGGCGATGGGTATATCGAAGGTAATGAGATATATGAAAGCTTAAGATATTTTATAAAAATTGGTGAGGGGTCTGCCGAAATCATTGAATTTACCCTACAGGTGGCTACTGCGCTTGAAGTGCAAAATGTTAATTCACTTTCATTTACCAGTGATGAAGATGGCAGAGATAAAAGATTGGAAATCACCCGTGATGTAAGTCGAGGCGGTGTTGCTTATGAGTATGAGATGACCATGTACGATGAAGAAGACAATGCCCAGGCGCTACAGCTTTTATGGAACACAAGCCCTGTTGAGGGAGTTGGTATCATTAATTTTTATCACATCAACAGAACGGAGTCTGATAACCCTAATGCATTAATAAGAATCGATTATACAGAGGATGATGCGGATTATGATGCTGCAATGACTGTATCTATTGCCGGCTTGTTGACGCCAAATAATGGAGATATAAATAACATGAAAATGAAGGTGGGTAAAATCGGAGATGTAGTAGAAATAATGGGTAACTCAAACCACCCTGACGTAGCTATCATTGATGAAAATAACCCGTTGAGCAGAAATTATGCCTTTACAGGTAGAGGTGATGAAGCTTCAGACTTAGGGGTCGTAAATCTTGCACTGCCTCCATCAACTGTAACTACAAATGATGTGTTAGAAGATTACTCTGTGTATGCAGTGCTGGAAGCAGAAATTCAAGCTGCAGGCGTAACAGATCAGGCCATTATAGATGAGATACTTCAAGAGGCGCACTCACCTGCGTATTTCAACGCTGCTGGATTCATTACTTCTGGAGTTGATAACAAGCCTGCGTCATTCAGCGATACATTTGTGGATATATCAGATTTAAATCCTTTTGTACCAGCTGATGTAGCAAATCTTAGTGTTGGTTTTATTCAATAGGTTTTGACCATAGCTACATGGAGTAGCTAAGTAACCGACAAAATCGTCCTGCTACATGTGGGGCGATTTTTTTATGCCTTTACTTTCTTTGGTTTGGGATTTGGCTGTACTAGAAGGGCTTCGATTTCGGAAATAAATCCTTCCACAACGTCCTGCTCAGCTTCTTTAAAAGTCATTACTGTGTGATGAAGGCCGCTAGTGAGCTGTAAATCAATATAAAAATGTCTTATCACTACTTCTTCTCTAAAAGGGTTAGGTTCAAGGTATTCATCAAAAGTATTGAGATTAATACTCTTCAGCTGATTAAATAAAAAAACAGATGATTTATGATTTCTGGTTTCAACAGTCAATTTTTTCGCGTGACTATCGATAGATAGTTTTTTGGGTTGCTTGAGCTCTCGAAATAATTGATAAACAGGATAAATCAATAAGAGTATTACCAGCAACCCTAGTTTAAAATTGCCAAATGTGATTAGAGGGATCACAACCAGTCCTAAAGCTATTGAGAAGAAGGGCCAGACCCAATTGATACCCTTCCGATGTATTACCTCGAAATAGGTATCGGTTTGTCTTACTTCAAAGTTATGCTGTTGAAGCAATTGGAGAGAGTGGGCGCTTATCACGGGTTTTAATATTGATCGTTTATTAATATAATAATTTTTTTTGATATTAGCTGAGGATCAATGCTATAGAATCTCACTTAAATCTCACTTAAATGCTTAAAAATGTACTAGTTGTCATTTGCTTATTTATTGTTTCAACTTCATATGGACAAACTGAAGATGAAATTGAGCTTCCATTTAAAACAATACCTGATTACCCTGAAACCTATTCTGCTGGTACTGTGGCAGCCCGAATGGTAGATGGGCTGGGTTTTAGGTTCTATTGGGCCACCGAGGGGTTAAGGCCTCAAGATCTGGAGTTTAGGCCTGGCGAGGAAATGAGAAGTATTGAAGAAACGATTGATCATATTTATAATATGTCAGTGCTTATTTTAAATGCTGTTAAACAATCAAAGGAGAAAACAGTAGGCAATGCAACATATGAGATGAAAAGAGCAGAAACACTTAAGAATTTAAAAACTGTACGTGATGTGTTAATTGTAAGCTCAGATGATGATTTTAAGAATTTTGTATCCAGATTCGGAAAAAATGTAGAGTTCCCATTTTGGAACCTTGTCAATGGCCCAATTGCTGATATGCTGTGGCACTGTGGTCAGGTGGTTTCATTTCGTAGATCGGCCGGAAATCCATTTAACTCTCAGGTTAGCGTATTTACCGGTAGGCTGAGAGATCAATAGACTAATCCAATAGAACAGATTTTTGCAATGTAACTTCTCGTTGTCCGTCCTTATCGGCTAACAACAGTTTGATAGAGTTTTGTTCTATGAGTTTTTGCCTGGCTAGGAAGAAATAGTCACATGATTTATCCGCACTAGTGAACTTAAGGTCATCAATAGCCAAAATTTTATTACTTGGTCTTATAAATTTTTGAGCTGCAGGGCTATTATCATAGACACTTCCAATTATCATATTACCTGCTTCATCCGGTCGTATGGATATGCCAAAAGTATTTAGTTGGTTTTGCAAATTGGCGGTAGACGTTTTCTTGATGAAAAATCTTTTCCCAGGAAAGTCTAATGTGACAATTCGGCCTTTTACGAACTTCATGCCCACTTTTGTCTTATCAGTATGGCTCATATCAGTAACAATATTTTCCAGCAGTTCTTCACCAATCTGCACTCGGTTAAGTTTTATTTCAAATTGTGTGGTGTCATCACTGCCAAACACGCCCGCAGAACCAAGACCCCTGCCTTGCACAAATTCAATATCATCGGCTCTACCTTCTTTTTTGGCCGCCAGGTATGATTTGTAAGTAATTGTAAAGTAGTGCCCCGATCCGGTATCAAAAAGTGCATGGCCGGGGTCGGCTTCATTAAACTGTATGGGGATATAAGGTGATTTTTGACCACCAATTTTTTTCATATTTAACGAATAAGCATCGTCTATATGATCCAGTTTATTTAGGTCATTGGTAAATGTCACTGTTTTTTCAATGGGGTTGAGTTGCCACACGCAGCAATTCATAAGATTAGCGCCAACAATACCATCAAAGTCCAGACAGTCAAGTAAAATCGATCGTTTAAAGTCGATCACATAGGTTGTTATATTGCTAAATCTCATGTTGCCAATGCGTGCCTCTTTGATCTTTCCATATTGTAAACGCCCTTTTTTTAGACCACTGCTATTCGTTGTATTGCTACCCGATGCTTTGAAGCCAATTGCTTTGGCTATTTCGGGGCTTATGGCAAAAGGGGCTCCTGTGTCGATGAGAAATCTATATTTTTTATCTTCAATGACGACCTCAGTAAACATGAGTTCAAGATTCATATCGACAGGTATGGTGGTCACAAATTCTTCTCGACTTGCTTTAGTTTCTACCCATTTGTTACCACCGCTGCACGAGAGGAGGATTAATAGAAAAGTAGATATTACAACTCTTGAGCCCATCACTTATAAATTCGTGACGATTTAATGAATTTTTTTACTTCGGTGTCTGACGAAGAGCTCAATACAACAATGTATGTGCCATCAGGAATATGAGACAAATTGAAGCTAGTTGTAGTCGTATAAATTTCTTTCTTCTTTATTATTGTTTTACCCAGCGTATTTAATATTGATATTGTGTATGGCATATTACTTTCGACATTCATCGTAATATTCTCTTGTGTTGGGTTAGGGTAAATCTTGAATGAAATTAAATTTGAAGGTTCAATTACGTCTGTGACAACATCAGTTGTTACGATCTCTATATCAGAATACCAAGATTCAGCATCACTACTTAAGGCCTTTACTCTTATATAGTATGTCGTATTGGGTGCTAAATTACTGATCGACACATTAGTGTCAGAGGATGTTGTAAAGTCAAACTCATCAAAATCTGGGTTTAATGAATATTCTAAAACAAATTGAGAACTATAAATAGAATTATCAACCCAATATACATTTATAGAGTTAGATGATTTACTAACAGATTCAATGTGTGGCTTGTATAACTTAGTTAAAACAGATACCTCTTCACTATAATCTGAAAAATTAGTAGATGATGTAGATACTACTTTATAATCGTAAATAATATTTTCTTCAAAGTTATCATCAATATACGACTGATCTCCTCCTGAAATGGTATCATAAATATCGTATGTATTTGTTTCTGGTAGGCTTCTATAAATTAAATGATTTTGATATTCTGAATTGTTTGTCCAGCTTAATTCTACCGCATTATTGTAATAGTCCAAAGCTAATCCAGTTATTTCAGCAGGTTTAAGGTATGTAGAGTCTTCCTTGATTTGAATAAATTGATTAGCTAATAAGTTTTCTATCTTTTGTGATTTACCTGTAGGCCATTCGACAACTAATGAATCAAATCCAATGTTACTAGTAAGACCGAAATGTGCTTTGTAATCGTGTGACCCAAATCCATTTGAAAGTAATGAGCGAGTTTGTATTTCACCATTTATGAAGGCATTGATTTTAGCACCAAGCCCAAAAGAGTTATTGTCTGTTCCTAAAAGATTTACACTCAGCCAGTTATGGTTTGAATCCCCATTGTTTATATACAAATAGTTTCTATCAGTTGGAGCAGGATTAATTTCATAATCTGCAACAGCACTAAAAATATCAAGATGCCCATCACGATTGATGTCACTCCAATTAGCACTGTAAGAGGCGTTATCACTATGTTGGAGAGTGTCAGAGTCTATGAGTTCAAAGCTTGAAGATGACCCCCGAAATAGTAGGTTACTATTAGTTGATGTTGCCATAAACATGTCAAGTTCACCATCATTATTGTAATCACCCCAATTCGACCCCTCAACATATTCATAATAATCAGTAATCAAAAGGTTTGAACTATTTGCTGAAATTCTGTGATAGTCATCAACCATAACCTGTTCAAATAATACATTACCATCATAATTACCAATAAATAGGTCTAAGTCTCCATCGCTGTCATAATCACCCCATGCCTGGTTTTCAGCATTATATGATTCAGTTACCATCGCATAGGAAAAGTTTTCAGTTAATGTTCCGTCTCCATTATTAAAGAATAGGCTATGTGTAGTAGAAAAATTTGTAACATAAAGATCTGGATTTCCATCATCATTTATATCTACCCATGTCATATCACTAGATGCATTGGTTGTCTCAGAAAATCCGTTTGAAGGAGGTTCGATAAAATTTCCACTTCCATCATTTATAAATAATGAATTTGGTTGGCCAATAGCTACATCAAGGTCACCATCTTTATCATAATCCGACCAAGAGGAGCATGAGCCACCTATGGTATTAATTGGCAAATCTGTGATTTTTGTAAAACTACCGTCATGATTATTCTCGTAAAGGATATTAACTTCAGTCCCACCCATTACAAATAGGTCTAAGAAATGATCATTATTGTAATCAACCCAATAAGCTTTACTAGCATCTATAACATCAGTAGCAATATCACCTGTCATGCATTTTTCAAAGGTACCATCACCTTTGTTTTTAAAAAGGCTGTTTGTAGAATAACCTTCGTTTACTACATAAATGTCTGGGTACCCATCATTATTAAAATCACCCCAGTACCCCTTAAGTGATCTCTTTTCTTCGGTAACTAGGTCGTGGTTGCTGGATTTTGAAAATTGACTTTGAACATTAAATGAAATTAATGTCAGTAAAACGAGCTTGATTGAAAATAGTCTGGCCATTTGATAGTTTTATTAAAACCTCAAATATAATAATACTTACATCAGATTTAACTTAACTCATTCGTTAATTTTTGACTTTTCGATTTCTTTAAAAGCTGCCTTTAAACATAACCAAAGGATATAGCGTATAAAGGCAGCTTTATTAAGTTTTACTTACTCAGATTTACCAAGTGTTTCGGCCTCTTTTTCTTTGTTTTTCACATGCTTTTCGAGCCATTGGTCTTGCTCCCAAAGCATGTGCATGATGCTTTCACGAGCCGCGTAACCATGACTTTCCTTTGGTAACATTACCAAACGCACGGGTGCACCCAGCCCTTTTAAGGCATTGAAATAGCGCTCACTTTGCATCGGGTAAGTACCTGAGTTGTTATCAGCCTCACCATGAATCAATAGCAACGGAGTTTTCATTTTTTCGGCATGCATAAATGGAGACATCGTATAATATACTTCCGGAGCTTCCCAATAATTTCTTTCTTCTGACTGAAAGCCAAAAGGAGTCAATGTACGGTTGTAAGCTCCACTACGGGCTATACCAGCAGCGAATAGGTCCGAGTGAGAAAGCAAATTGGCCACCATAAAGGCACCATAACTATGCCCGCCAACAGCCACTCTATCACGGTCAATGTAGCCCATTTCGTCCACAGCATCGATAGCTGCTTTGGCATTAGCAACTAATTGCTTTCTAAACGAATCGTTAGGTTCTTCATCTCCTTCTCCAATAATTGGGAAAGCGGTATCGTCTAACACAACATACCCACGGTTTACCCAATAAAGAGGGGATCCGTAGTAAGGGTATGTAAACTCATTGCTACTGGAAGTAACCTGTGAAGCACTGTTTTTATCTTTGTACTCTCTTGGGTAAGCCCACATGATCATAGGCATCTTTTCTTTATTTTCCTTATCATAACCTACTGGTAAGTACAAGGTGGCAGAAAGCTCAAGCCCATCCTCTCTTTTGTACTTCACAATTTCTTTATGCACATTCTGTATTTCCTTAAAAGGATTTTCAAAATTGGTCAGCTGCGTGAGTTTGTTACTTTTTATATCTCTCAGATAGTAATTTGGATATTCACTGCTGCTTTCTAACCGGGTGAGAATAATACCTTTTTCAGGATCAATCATCTCAGAAATACTCTCTAACATCTCACCTTTTTCAGCTTGATAGAGCCTTTCAGTTTTGTCATTACTCATGGTGTATTCATCCACAAAAGGCAGTTTTCCTTCCGGGGAGTAGCCGGCACCAATGAGGTAGAGTTTGTCTTTTTTGTGAATGTCAAGCACATTTCGACCATACGCATTGCGAGAGGTTACAAAATTTCCAGGGTCGCTGTAGCGATCCTGATAGTTGCGTTCGTTGAACAACTCAGTACCTTCTGCAGGGTTGCCCGGGTTGAAAAAGCTTATGCGGAGCATCCGGGTGTTCCACCAGTAGCCATAAACAACGGCAGTATTGTCATTTCCCCATAAGATGCCTGAGAAACGAAGCTTTGTTTTCAGTAAAGGCTGCTTTTCACCATTAAAGGGAGCTTTAAGCTGAAAGACTTCATCTCTATAGTCGACCTCTTTTTCGGGGTCACCTCCGTCTAGTGCTTCTGCCCACACCAATGTGGCGGGTTTGTCATCACGCCAATCCAGGTCTCGCGGGCCAGTACGCTCTGCCATAAATCCTTTGGGGAGTTCCTCTGTAAGTGGCACTTCAGTAATAGTTTTTACCAACTTGCCGTTGCTATCATACATGTTGTAGTCGGTCGGAAACCTGTAATAAGGCACGATGTATGAAAAAGGCTTCTTTATTTCACTGATAAGATAATACTTACCATCTGGGGAAGGAGAAATGTTTCGGTACATGGCAGCGTCTCTCCATTTCGAAATTTCTCCATCTAGATTTACTTTCCATATTTCTGATCTCACCAACGTCTCGAAGTTCGCCTCATCGTTAGGGTTTTTTAGCAAATCCTGATAAGTGCGGTTTTGAGCTTCGGTTCCTTCTTCATTTACTGAGATCGTTGGGCCCGTGGGCACAACATTGTCTGTATTGATCAGGTCCTTTCTGTCTTTGGGAAGTGTTCTCACCAAAAATCCTGATTCATCTTTGAGCCAGGTCATAGGGCTACCCATATTGGCATTTAGGTTGTCATCAGTAAGCTTCACCACACGGGCATCGTCATAAAATAGGACCCAAAGCTCAACACCATTTTCTGTAGTATTTGTAAATGCGATTTTTTCCTGTGAATCTGACCAATCAATGTTGGTGATTTTCGCATTTTCAGGTAAACCTTCCAATGAAGTTTCGTTTTGAGTCTTAGGGTCAAACAAGGTGATTTTATAATAATACCTCGCCCGGCTGGAGATGTTTGTTTTTGGGTTAATTCTCAATCCGCCAAGTCTTAATTCCTCTTCTGAAAGTTCTTCAATGGACTTATATTGTTTGCGATATAGCAGAATTGCTTTTGTTCCATCATCATTCATTCTGATGGACGGGGGCAGCGCAGCATCAGCAAGAGATAGTATATCTTCATGGGGCTGCTGATATTCCAGGTCGATCTGAGCAACGAGCCAACCCGGTATAATCATGAAAACGAAAAGGGTAATTCTTTTTAGCATGTCGATCTATTATTTAGTTGGATATGTAAATTATTTAAAAAAACACTGAAGTGCCAGCTTCTTTACATGTTCGGCAAAGGAGAAATTTTTTTACCTTACACTGTAACCATTTTTACAACCCGCAGTATCCAACCGCGAAAAGAATAAAAACCCATTGGAAACAATAACTGACGAGGTACTTATGCTGAATGTAAAGCAGGGAGATCTTAAACAAGCTTCCTTGCTATTTGACAGGTACAATAAGCGCCTTTACAATTTCTTTGTGAAGATCACCTTTGATAGGGATTTAGGTCATGATTTAACTCAGAATACTTTTTTGAGAATGATCAAATACCGCAAGACCTACAAAGAAGGTAATAAGTTTCAATCCTGGCTATTTCAGATGGCCAGAAACATATATGCCGACCACTATAGAAAGAATAAAGTATTGTTTTCTGATTTTACTGAAGTGGAAGATATTAAAAATAAAGTGGCATTGGTTGATGAAACAATGGTTCAGGGCGAAAGAGAGAAACTATTATATATATCTCTTTTTAAACTTACCCCTGATCAAAGAGAGGTGCTCGTCCTCACCAGGTTTCAACAGTTGAAGTACGAGGAAGTGGCTAAAATATTAGATACCTCGGTATCAAATGTGAAAGTGAAAGTACATCGCGCAATACATGCCTTAAGAGAAAAATATTTAGAGTTAGAAAAAATTTAAAGCCATGGATGATAAGAAGATGAAGGAATTAATGATCGACTATATCGATGGGAAACTTACAGGAGAGCTTAAGCTTTTTGTTGAGAAACACATCAATAAAGATGAGCACAATAGAAAGTCATTTGAAGAGATGAAGGAAACAATAGATTTACTTCAATATGATAAAGAAGTCGAGCCCGACAGTGATCTGAAACTTAACTTTTTAGATACCCTTGAAAGCGAAATAGAGCAACTGGAAAGTGATCTGGAGAATAAGGAAGCTAAAGTTATTGGCTTAAAAATCTCCAACTATTGGCAGGTAGCTGCGGCTGTTTCTATACTAGTTGTTGGGTTATTGGGTGGTTATTGGCTCACGACTAATAGCCAGGAGAAAGAGCAATTAATGGCGCTACAGCGAGAAATGGAAGCCACAAAAAAAATGGTAATGATGGCATTGAATGATCAAAATTCGGCTAGTCAAAGAATGCTGGGCGTAAATGCCAGCTATGAACTGAAAACGGCCGATGATGATATTGTAGATGCGTTGATTGAGACAATGAATACTGACGATAATGTAAATGTGAGGTTGGCTGCCATCAATGCGTTGGCAAATTTTAAGAATGAGCCGTCTATAAGAAATGCACTCATCGCTTCTCTAAAGAAACAGGAAGATCCGATAGTACAAATCACGCTGATCAACCTGATGGTGGAAATGAAAGAAAAGGGAGCTATTGAAGGATTAAAAGAAATTATCGAGGATAGTACCAATATTGAATCTGTTAAGGACGAAGCACATATGGCAGTCTTTAAACTATCATAAATCCTCACAACAATAGAGTCGTCAGACCAAATTAAGTGGTCAGACGACTGAAAGAAAATAACAACGAAAAATAAATAGGATAAATTTTAAACAATTAAAGAAATGAAAAAGATGACAATTAAAGCACTCGGATTATTACTTATAGTAATGGCAAACCTGCCTGCTGCTGCGCAGCAGCACAAAATAGCCATGAGCACAGGAATAGTTGAGTTTAGTGAAATAAATGAGGTGCATGTAGAAGGTTATGATGGCAATGAAATAATTATTGAGCCAAGTGATAATTATAAACTTCCAGAAAGGGCTAAAGGGTTAAAACCAATAAACGCCCTGGGACTTACCGATAATACAGGCATTGGGTTATCGACTACAAAAGAGGGAAATACGCTGAAAGTGTACCAGGTGACTCGAAATAATGATGCAAAATACACTGTAAAAGTGCCTAAAGGCGTAATGGTAAAGTATCACAACTCCTCCATCCATGGTAGTGATTTCTATGCGAAAAATATCAGTAACGAGCTGGAAGTAAAGACACATGGTGGAGACATTAGGTTGGTCGAAGTTACGGGGCCACTCACGGCAAGTGCTGTTCATGGAGATATCGATGTTACATTCGGAAATCTCAATCAAAAATTACCAAGCTCAATTGCTTCAGTGCATGGAGATGTAGATGTTGCATTCCCTACAGATGCCAAATCCAATCTTTCAATAGCTACCAATTGGGGTGAGGTGTACTCTGATCTTGACATCACAGTTGAGACCAAAGATGGCATGAAGATGTATGGAGCGAAGAAGATCAATGGCGCACTCAATGGTGGTGGAGTAGCTATGTCAGTTTCATCTACACATGGAAATGTGTACTTAAGAAAGCGATAACAACAAATAGGTCAGTCGTCCTGATAGTGTATCAGGACGATTTTTTTAACTCAAAATACAACTCAAATGAAAAATTCATTGGTAATAATACTGTGTTTACTTTCAGTCAGTTCTTTTTCACAAAAGCAGATTAATGTTTCTCAAAGTACTGCTGGAGTCAAAAATGTAATAATGGACTTTAAATATCCGGAGTTAATTGTAGTTACAGCTTGGGATAACGATGAAATTGTTATTTCAGGGAAGTCTAGCATCAATAATGGTGAAAACGACAATGCTTTTAAGGTCAATTTTGATAAAGAAGGTGATCAACTTACTATTAAGTCGGAAATTGAAAACCTTGAGGATTTGCCTAAACGTATCATGATCAAACGAAATGGAGAGAAATACTATTTCGACACCGATGATTTTCATGATCCCAAAATAAAGGCGTTTCTAGAAGAGAAAGGGGGTGGTCATCAATATCAGATGCATGGGGTAATTAAGGAGATCACACTTGAGATAAAAGTACCAAAAACCATTTTTTTGGATATAAGAGCTAAGTATGGGTTGGTTGAAATTAAAAACGTGTTAAATGCATTGGTTGTAGATGCGAAGTACGGAGGGATAGATATTAGTTTACAAACAAATAGCCCTCGTGATATTGTTGCTAAAACAAAACATGGTGAGATGTTCAGCGATCTGGATATGCAAATCAACCCAAAGGAGTCGGAACACAACCAATATTATAAGTGGACTTCTATTTCAGCTAAATTATCAGGCGGAGGCACCAAGTGCAGTCTGGAATCAAAGTATGGGAATATCTATATACGCAAACTTTAAAATTGAATTTTATTTGAGGTCAGATTGCAAGCTTTGCTTCTGACCTCAATTGTTTTCAGTCAGTTCTCGGGCTCGAGCAATCGCCTCATTCATACGTTCTTCTACTTCACTAATATGTTCTTTTTGCTCCTTGTAGTAGCTCATAATATCTTCATGAGCCATTGAGTCGTTATCTTTTGCCTCAAAATCTCTCATCCATTGCATCATTGCTTCGTCAGCCGCTGCCAAAGCGTCAACACGGCTTTCAAGCTCACTGATGTCTACTTCTTCATTTTCTCGAGCCAGATCAATTTTCTCCTGAAGTTTACCTTTTAGGTGCATCATAGTCTCCATTTTAGTCATGGCTTCATCATGCACCGCAATTACTTCATCGTATAAAGCTTTTTGCGCTCTTACTTCCGTGGGCAATTCTTTGTTTTCTATCTCCACTTCTTTGCGTGTTTCTTTTTGCTGACCGCATGAGATAAGTCCAATACTAAAAACTAATAAGTATGATATTTTTTTCAGAGAGGCTTTCATTATTTCTATTTATGATTGATCCAAAAATATGCAATAGAATGCGTTATAACAAAAGAGAAAAATACATTGATAGGCATAAAAGCGTATATAAAACAAGGTTAATACACTGTTTTTGAGTACATTGCACCTGTTACTTTAATATTTTACTATAATTTTTGTATATTCAAAAGTTAAGTTTTAACTTATTATAGTTATTTTTTAATCTTTTTATCATGGCACCTCAATTTTTTTATAGGAGGTTGCGTTTTTTAAGTGTCTATATTACGCTCTGTGCCTCCCTGCTAGTGGTTAATGTCAATGCCCAAGGTGATGATAATAACCCTCCACACAAAACATATGCTGTTATTGGAGCATTTACGGTGGAAAACAACGCCAACCGGCTTGTTGAATTAGTTAAAAAATATGAATTTCAGGCCACAGTACGCCACAATGAGCATCGTGGCCTCTATTATGTGTATATTGATCAGTCTGATAGTCGAGGCGATATTGTCACAAAAGTTAAGGATCTAAAGAAAAAATACACTCAGTTTTATGATGCATGGGCTTATACTGGTGACTTTCAAGATAAGCCTGAAAGTGTTGCGACCACAAAAGATAAGCCAGATGCAAGTTTAGAAGCCAGTGCTAAAAATACTACAGGCGTTGCGGGGGCTCCTTACCAGGGTGAAGAGGTCGATCTTAAAGAGAACTCTGAAAATAAAAATCCTGATTCTAAAAATAAGGTAGAACCAGACGCTGATGAAAAGACCTTTGTGAAAAAAGAGAATCACTACTATCTCTATTTTAACACTATAAACTCTAAAAATTTAAAGGAGGTAAAAGGTAATATAAACATTATTGATCCAGAAAGAGCTAAACAACTAAAGGAAGCCAAATCTCATGAATTGGTAGAGTTAGCAGATCCTGATAATGGCACTCGAAGAGTTAAGGTAGCCACTGATATGTTTGGGTTTAGAGAGGTGCAGTACACACTTGATTTAGATGACCCGACTTCACTGGCAGAAAACCCGGCCGTGGAAATGATTGGAGATTCCATTGTGGTAAACTTCGATTTGAAAAGATTTAAGAAAGGGGATGTACTAGTGATGTACAACGTTTACTTCTTTAAAGATGCTGCCATTATGAAACCCGAATCAATCTATGAGCTAAACAGCTTTTTAGATATGTTAAAGGAAAACGAAAATTTGGTGGTTCAGATTCATGGCCATACCAATGGCAATTCGCATGGTAAAATAATTCACCTCGACCTTGATGATAAAAACTTCTTTGGTATTAATGGAAATCATAAAGAATCCAATGGTAGTGCAAAAAAGCTATCACTGTACAGAGCATATACTATACAGCACTGGCTTATAGAGCAAGGAATTGCAGAAGAACGTATGGAAATAAAAGGTTGGGGCGGTAAGAAAATGATTTATGATAAACACAGTACCCAGGCAGATAAAAATGTAAGGGTGGAGGTCGAAATATTAGAAGAATAAACTAATGAAGAAATTATCTATCAGTGTTAAATTGACCGCACTATGTGCTTTGCTTGTTTGCTGCTCTTTTGGAGAATCCATCTCGCAAAAAACTAATTCCAACTATTATGTGGTTGTTGGCGCATTTAAACTACAGCAAAATGCCGCTAATTTTGTTCAATTTTTAGAATCAAAAGACCTCTTGGCTAAATCAACATTTAATTCCGATAGAGACTTATACTACGTTTATACTTTTAATTCTGCAGATAAAGAAGAAGCACTCACCAGTCTGTTTAACTTAAGGGATAGTTACTCGAGCCTTGAAGATTCCTGGCTATTTTTGGGAAATTTAGGTGATATTAAAACCTCTCCCACATCAGAATCTGATAATGACGATCCTTTGGAAAAGTTAGTCGAAGAAGTGGAGGAGGCTGAAACCATGCGTGAAGAACGCCAAGCGGCCGAAGCGGCTGAATCTGAAAAGGCGGAGATCTTGGAAGATACGTTGCAGGAAGATCCTGTAGAACCGGAAGAGCCTCAGGAACCAGGCTGGAATGTGTATTTAAACACAGTGGATGCTGCAAGTCTGAGAGAAATCAATGGGAAATTCGGTTTGTACGATGCTGAGAGAAATCAGAAAATAACCGAAATGCAGACTAATCAATTAGTGAGAGTCAAGGACCCTGAAAATAGGACCAATAGAGTACGTGTGGTATCAGAAATTTTCGGATTCCATGAGATTGAGCATACCTTTGATTTGGACGAGCCATTAAAAAGTGATTCTTCAAATGTTATTGATCTTGTAGGTGATACCATCTTGGTAAACTTGAAACTTCAGAAATATAAACAAGGCGATGTAGCTACTTTATGGAAAGTATATTTTTATAAAGATGCTGCCATCATGCGTGAAGAATCGATCTATGAACTCAATCAGTTGCTTGATATGATGCAAAATAACCCTACCATGGAAATTATGATCCACGGTCATACCAATGGAAATTCTCATGGGCAGGTACTACACCTTGATCTTGATGATAAACAGTTCTTCTCTTTGAATGGATCACATGAAGAAACTGTGGCATCAGCAAAAAAACTTTCTCTGTATCGAGCTTATACAATTCAACATTGGTTGATGGCTCAGGGTATACCTGAGGAACGCATGGATATAAAAGGCTGGGGTGGAAAAAAGATGATTTATGACAAACATGACAGCCAGGCTGATAAAAACGTACGGGTTGAGATAGAAATAATTAAGGAATAATTACTAATTTGTCCCTATAAAATTGCTATTGTATTTATAATTCTCATGAAAAAGATCACGCTTTCTCTCATTTTAATTGCTTTATCATTTAGTGTATTCTCCCAGGAAAATTTGGATGAAGGTTACTATGTGACTATTGGTGTGTACGCCAAAAGTAAAGAAGTCTATGCCAAAAAGTATGCTGAAAAAGCTACCTCGATGGGTTATGATGCAGCATATGGTTACAATCCAGACAGGAACTATTACTACGTTTTTACTACATATTCAAGAAATTTTCAAGAGGCCTTAAATGATATGAGGTCAATTAGAAAAGTGGAAGAGTTTGACGAAGCGTGGGTGTATGTACACATGCCTACTATGAATACATCTGTGCCATTGACAAAAGCAGAAAAGGAAGAAGTGGAGAAAAAAGATGAGGCATTGAAAAAAGCTGTAACCCAGGACTTGAGTCAGGCTTATGCTGAGAAATTCAAAGACGTAGATTCGACTTCTTCAGAAGCTGATGAGTCTGTAATTGCAGAAGAAGAAGAAGAAGAAGAAGAAGAAGAAACTGAGACAGAAGAAGAAACTGAGACAGAAGAAGAAATAAAGAGTGAAGATAAAAACACAGAAGCTAAAACTTTAGAGAGCCTAAATGATATTGAAGTAGAATTTATCATGGTAAATGCCAGAAACATGGAACCAGTTGAAGGCAAAATTCAGGTGATTGATGCCGAAAGGTCGAAATTATTGGAAGTAGTGGACGCTAATACCCGTGTCAAATTGCCAGACCCAAATAACAGAACAGGGCGATTAATTTTGATTTCAGATCGATTTGGCTATCGTAAAACTCAAAAAGAAATCCATTATTATAGCCCAATGCTGGATTCAGCAAGAGAAGACATTTACATTGACGAAGCCTACAGCGTAGTTTTTGATATGATTAGATATCACAAAGGCGATATTGCCACCATGTTCAATGTATATTTTTATAAAGATGCAGCCATTATGACACCTGAGTCTAGATATGAAGTTGAGCAACTGTTAGAAATGATGCGTGAAAACGATCATTATCGGATCAAAATTCATGGGCATACTAATGGTAACAGAGCCGGAAAAATAATTACACGTCACGATGACCAGGAGTATTTTGCACTCAATGATAATAATACCGAAGGGTACGGATCCGCCAAAAAACTGTCTGAAGAACGAGCCAAAGAGATCAAAGATTTTTTGATTGCTAATGGTATTTCTAAGGATAGGATGGAAGTCAAGGCCTGGGGTGGTAAGCGAATGGTGCACGAAAAACATACCAACAAAGCCCGATACAACGTCCGTGTAGAGATAGAAATTCTCGAAGAGTAAGTCAACAAAAACTTTCTTATACCTCTCATCAAAAACCAGTCGATTATGACTGGCTTCATGGCTATATTTAGTTTTAATATTTATGATGCTATGAGAAAAATTCTATTCTTGGTGGTGGTCAGTTGTATCTATTACACAACCATTATTGCTCAGGTTCAAAAAGCCCCTCAACGTACTTCAGGAGAAGGTCCTTGGCCGCAGTTAATCATTAGAGGAGTCACACTTATCAATGGAAATGGAGCTCCACCCACCGGCCCGGTGGATATCGTAGTTGAAAAAAATAAAATTGTCAATATCAAAACCGTTGGTTACCCCGGTGTGGCAATTGATCCTGAGAAAAGGCCAAAACTCAAAGAAGGCGGCTATGAGCTTGATGCCAATGGTATGTATCTGCTACCAGGTTTTGTTGATATGCACGGCCATATTGGAGGTTCATCACAGGGAGCTGATGCTGAATATGTATTTAAACTGTGGATGGCACATGGTATTACAACCGTGCGAGATCCATCAGCTGGCAATGGCTTGGACTGGGTTTTAGACCAAAAAGCCAAAAGCGCAAAAAATGAAATTACAGCACCAAGAATTTATGCTTATACAGCTTTTGGTCAGGGTAGTGATAGTCCAATAAGTACTCCACAAATGGCTAGAGAATGGGTGCAAAACAATGCCAAAAAAGGAGCTGACGGCATTAAGTTTTTCGGGGCAGCTCCCGAAATCATGTCAGCCGCGCTGGATGAAAATAAAAAATTGGGATTAAGATCGGCATGTCATCATGCACAAATGGATGTGGCAAGGTGGAACGTATTGAATTCAGCTCGTGCTGGACTTACCTCAATGGAACACTGGTACGGTTTACCTGAGGCGCTATTTGATGATCGCACCGTTCAGCATTACCCATTAGACTATAATTATAACAATGAGCAGGACCGGTTTGGTGAAGCCGGCCGATTATGGCAACAAGCGGCCTCACCATTTTCAGCTAAGTGGAATGAAGTGATGAACGAATTACTTTCCCTCGACTTCACACTCGATCCTACCTTCAACATTTATGAAGCAAGTAGAGATTTAATGCGTGCGAGAAGGGCAGAGTGGCATGAAAATTACACCATGCCTTCATTGTGGAAGTTTTATCAACCAAGTAAAATTTCCCATGGTTCTTACTGGCATTATTGGGGCACAGAGCAGGAAGTTGACTGGAAAAATAACTACAAACTTTGGATGACTTTTATTAATGAGTATAAAAACAGAGGTGGTCGTGTGACAGCAGGCTCAGATTCTGGGTTTATCTTTCAACTGTATGGTTTTGCTTACATCAGAGAATTAGAATTGCTTAGAGAAGCAGGGTTTCATCCTTTAGAAGTTATAAGGGCAGCCACACTCAATGGTGCAGAAGCACTTGGTGCAGATGACGAAATTGGTTCTGTAGAAGTTGGTAAACTGGCCGATTTTGTAATCGTAGAAGAAAACCCTTTGGTCAATCTTAAAGCTTTATACGGTACGGGAGCTATCAAACTCACTGAAGCAAATGAAGTGGTAAGAGTTGGTGGTGTTAAATATACCATTAAGGATGGAATCGTTTATGATGCCAAAAAATTACTCGCTGATGTAAAAGCCATGGTAGATGCCGAGAAAGAAAAAACAGGATTTGAACTAAAACAACCAGGACTTAAATAATGAAACATTCACTTTTAGCAGTGGCTATCATAGCCGCATTGTCAAGTTGCAATGATAAGCCTCAAAAGTATACTGAGCCGGAACTGGAGCCACAGGTAGTATCACTTTTGGGTATCACATATTTCGAACCAGTGAGATCAGAGGAAGCTCAGAAACGGCTTGAAAACAACCTCACTGAAGCCAAAAATAAGTTTGAAGAAGAGGCTTCAGAAATGAATTATATTTGGTTTGGACGAAGAACAGCTTATCTCACAAGGTATTATAATGCTATTGAGATATTCACTGAAGGACTGGAGAAATACCCTGATTCTTACAAGCTATTGAGACACCGTGGGCACCGTTATATTTCAGTGAGGGCATTTGACAAAGCAATAGCAGACTTGCAAAAAGCTGCCGAGTTAATGCCCAAAGACACTTTGGAAATTGAGCCTGATGGTATTCCAAATAAAATTAATAAGCCGCTTTCATCTACACAATTCAACGTTTGGTATCATCTTGCATTGGCGCATTACCTGAAAGGTGATTTTGAAAAGGCTAATGAGGTATATGCCAAATGCATGCAAACTTCTGTCAATGACGACTTAGTGTGTGCAACGGCAGATTGGCAATATATGTCACTTAGACGATTAGGTCAAGAGCAAAAGGCGGATAGTGTGTTGCAGCTGGTTTCGGCTAATATGGAGATTGTCGAGAATGACTCTTATCACAAACGCCTCATGATGTATAAAGGAAATTTATCGGCAGACTCATTGCTGTCTGTAAGTGATGATAATCCTGATCAGGATTTGGCCATTGCAACTCAGGGGTATGGTGTTGGTAATTGGTATTTGTACAACGGAGACACTGCAAAAGCTATTGAGATTTATGAGCAAGTTATCGGAGGCAAACACTGGTCTGCTTTTGGCTTTATAGCAGCAGAAGCTGATTTGTATCATTTAGAATGAATCAGGTAAGGCTACTTTTAATGAAAGTGGGTTGATTGTAAGTTTTATCTCATTTTCAATTACAAAAGGGTCACCATCTAAATGGATCGGTTGAGGTTTGTTCCCTTTCTGAAAGGAAATGAATGCCTCTTTACCCTGCCTGCAGCTATAATATTTACTTTTACTCAAAGTGCCACTAAATAACCTTACGGCTAGCATGGGATAATACCAAAAAGGTATTTTCTGTAACACGCAAATATCCATCAAGCCATCTGTGATATGTGCTTGCGGAGCAATTTTCGCATTATTGCCATATTGCGTAGAATTGGCCACCGAAACAATAAATGGCGTATTTTCGATTTGTTCTACACCATCAATTCGAAGTTTGCAACCGGTGTACTTAAACCGTCTTAGTTCTCCTAAAGTGAGTTTGGCGTAAGTAATAAATCCCCTTTTTTTTACTTGTGCAAAAGCATTGGCTATGTGCGCGTCAAACCCGACACCCGCTACATTAAGAAAAGCGAGGTCATTGAGTTTGATCGTATCAATACTTGATACATGGGCTTTGTTAAGCAGTTTTATAGCTCTTTTCACATTAAGAGGAATACCGAGGTGTCTTGCCAGTCCGTTTCCCGACCCCATGGGAATAATGCCTAAGGCAGTGTCTGAGTTAATTAATGGCCTGGCGACTTCATTGATAGTGCCATCTCCACCTACAGCTATTATAGTATCAAAATCACCTTTGCGAGCTTTACTTATTGCGGTGGCTTCTTTGGGTTTTGTAGTAAAAACTATTTCGTAATCGTTGGCTGACTTGTCTATTAGTTTATCGATCAAATCGGGTATGCGATTTTTACGACTTGTCCCAGAGTTGGGATTAATAATGAAAAGTAGTTTTCTCTTTGACTTGCTCATTACTATTTGTTGTTATAGTCAGTATATAAGCGTTGCATATAGGCTTTTCCATAGAGAAGGGTTTCTTCATTTTCCACGCCTTCTTTAATAATAAACTGCTCACCTACGTTGTCATAAACTACTAATACATTTTCTTCGATGTAGCCATACCCATTATTAAAAACAAATACAGAGAAATCTTTATTAGCGTCACCCAACATGTTTCTACTAAAAACAAATGAAGGATCAGGCTTTTTTATTTGCCCCAGTAGTGTATTTGGGATATCGGTTTGGTTCCCATAGGTAGAAATTACAGTATCCTGCTTTGCCAATGCACCACCAAGCCATAGCATAGGAATTTTAAATCGGTCAGGGTTTGTCAACCCACCATTATCTGGCAATTTATGCCCATGGTCAGCGGTTATCACCACCAAAGTATTTTTCCACCAATCAGTCTGCTTTGCATTATTGATAAATTCACCTAACGCTCTATCTGTGTAGTATGCCGAGTTCTTAAACTTAGAGACATCATCATCTCCCTCAAATACCGTTTTCATGGGCACTTCAAATGGTTCATGACTACTTAAACTGAGCATTACCTTGAAAAAAGGTTGATCTATTGCATTTAGCTCTTTATAAAATTTATTAAAAACAAATTCATCGTGCACGCCCCATTTCGAATTATTTAATGAATCTGGGAAGGCATCGCTATGCGTGAGATTTTCAAAACCGGCATTGCTCATAAACGATCTGAAATTGGCAAAATCAATATTGCCACCATAAGTAAAGCCGGTATTGTAGCCCATATTTTCAAATTGCTTATTGATAAAAGGAAGCTTTTGTGTCTTCTTAGGGTGTTTTATGATGGAACTCGTAGGTTGGGTAGGATAACCACACAGAATAGAAACTATGCCTTTGTCGGTTCGGTCACCGGAAGAGTAGAAGTTATCAAAAAGTACACCTTCCTTTACCAGGTTGTTAAAATTCGGGGCAATGTCACCCTCTCCACCTAATGCCTTAATAAACCCAGCCGTATAACTCTCCAGAATAATAATCATCACATTCGGCTGCTCGGTATTGAGTAGGCTTATGCTTTCACTGGATGAGGTGTATAATTCAGAAAAATACTTGTCGGTAAGCCCAGCCTCAAGAAAATTGCTCGGATACTTTAGCCGATCCATTTTTTTTAATGCATAACCTGTATTCCATACTACATTGATGGCAGCATGGTTGGCAAACATTTTATTCGGATGGAAATAAACCATACCCACATTGATAGGGGCAATACCAGTAGTTCCTCTTATTGGGCCTATCATGCATGCCGTAAGAACCAGCAGTATTAGGCTGGTTTTCCATGAAACACGGCTTAAAGATTTAAATTGAGGAAGTATAAATTGCTTATAACCCCATACTGCTGCAGCAAAAATGAGTAAATAGATAATAGTAAGTTTTGTGATGGCCCAGGCATCAATGGGTACGGTGGTATCCTGACCAATATAAAGCAGTGGAGTAGCATCTAGTCGGAAAGACCAGTGCTTATACATCTCAAGATCAAGGATTATTATAAATGTAGTAAGCAGCAATATCAAGAGGGTGAAAATGCTTATACTCACTTTGGAAATGGTGGGTTTGATCAATGCATCAATCACCATAATCAGGCCTGGTATGAGCATAAAATATCCCATAGTCGATAAGTCCAGTCTGAGACCATGTACCATTGACATGATTATATCAGATAGGCTAAGCTCGGCAGTCAGATCATAATAATATATCAGAAATATTAATCGGCCTGCGAAAAAAAATGTCAACCAAAATAAGCTGTAGCTGAAGAACAGCTTGATCCAACTTTTCATATTAAAAAATCATCATTTGAGTGAAGCAAATGCAAAGATAAGATTAATTTAAGATTAACCGGATCAGGTATTAATTGCAATGCCTCTTCCACCAAGACTGGAAAACGATGAGTCCCCAGATTCTTGCATGTACATCCCCCGGATTGGAAGAGAAAAGTTGTTTTTTAAGTTTACGTACAGCTTGGACATCAAAAATGCCTTGTTTCTGAATCAAATCGTCTGAGAGTAGGTCGTGCTCAATTTTAGATCGCATTTCGTTTCTAAACCATTTGAGCAGTGGCACCTCAAAGCCTTTTTTAGGTCTGTTGTACAATGATTCGGGAAGTAAATCTTTAAATGAATCTTGTACGATTCTTTTTCTAATCGTTGAGTTTATCTTGGCGCTTTCATCGAGGCTAAAGGCAAACTCGACTACTTCATGATCTAGAAAGGGAACCCTCACTTCTAAACTGTTGGCCATACTCATACGATCTACTTTAGTGAGCATATCATCTGGTAAAACCAAAAGTGTATCTGTCATTAAATAATCATTGAGGCCCGCATCAGTTGGAATGTGCTTTAGTAATGATGATTTAAAGGAATTGTAATCTTCGCGTATCAGATTGGCTTTGGCATCTGAGTTGAGTAACTGTGAAGCATCATTTTCATCAACGAAGCCAGCTAACTGCCAATAACGTTCTTTGCTGTTGAGCTTTGCACTTTTACTAAAGCGATCCAGTTGCCTGAAAATATTGGTAACCTTCCCATTTCTCGACTTTGGCAACATCGACCACAAGGGGCCTAAGGCTTTCACCATGGAGGCTTTGGCTCCTCCATGTTGCATGCTAAAAAGAGCCGCGTGTTTGTTATAGCCGGCAAAGAGTTCGTCAGCTCCATCACCCGATAAGGCTACAGTAGCATGTTTTCTAGTTTCTTTTGATAGAATGTAAACTGCAATAGCCGAAGAGTCTGCAAATGGTTCATCGATATAATTAAGGATATTATCTACATGTGCATACAAGTCTTTGTTTGTTAAAGAAAATACGGTGTGCTCGGTGCCGATCTTTTTTGCAACCTCTTTGGCGTAACTCGTTTCATCAAAGAATTTTTCATCAGCGTAACCTATAGAAAAGGTATGCAAATCAGGTTTGCGTTGAGCAGCTAAAGTCGCCACCACAGAGGAGTCAATACCGCCACTAAGAAATGACCCTAATGGTACGTCTGCTACTAATCGTTTTTCAACGGCATTAGCCATGAGTGTTTTGAATTGTGTCTTATGGCCCTCATAGTCATTGGCAACAGTCACTTTTTTATCAGGCAGGTGATAATATGTATCAATACTTACTCCTTCGTTTGACACCTCCATACACTGGCCTGGCATCAATTTTTTCACACTATTGAAGATGGTCCTGGGAGCAGGTATATAGTTGAGTTGTAAATAGGTGTAGAGCGCTGTGTAATCAATCTCTTTTTCAATACCATAGGCCATAATTGACTTCATTTCTGAAGCAAATAAAACGCGGTTTTCATCATGCATATAGTACAAGGGCTTTATGCCCATGCGGTCTCGGGCAACAAACACAGATTGCTCAGTCATGTCGTATATCGCAAACGCGAAAAAGCCATTAAGGTCGTTGAGGCAGTCTTTACCCTTTTTTATATAGAGGTATAAGAGAATCTCTGTATCTGTGGCAGATTGTAATTTAAGATCATCACTCAGGTGCTGTTCTTTGAGCTCTTTGTAGTTATAGATTTCACCATTAAAAATGATGCAATATCGGCCAGAACTATCCCACATGGGTTGGTGGCCGTCAGGAGAGGTGTCAATAATTGATAGCCTCCGGTGTCCTAAAGCGACTTGCTGATCGTTGTATATGTTTTGAAAATCAGGTCCTCGAGAAGATAGGGCATCAGTAGCATTGGCTATGTTGATCATGCTTACCCGACCGATCATGTTGAAAGCGTATATACCCGTTATTCCACACATGCGACAAATGTATTGATATTTACTGAATTCTTACGAGATTCCTGATCTCCGCTATGCTTCGTCAGGAATGACGAACGCTACAGTCTGAATTTAGAACGTCATTCCTGCGAAAGCAGGAATCTCACTATTGCATTTCTGTTACTTGATTGAACAGATCGATCATATCTGGATTTAACTTTTTAATTAACTCACTCTTCCAGGCTCTTTTCCATTTTTTCAATCTTTTTTCCCTCATGATCGCCTCTTCTATAGATGGGTAGAATTCGTAATATATCAAGTCGTGACAACGATATTTATTCGTAAAGGATGAGCCTTTTTCGAACTTGTGCTGATACACCCTACTGTATAGGTTTGCAGTGACCCCAATGTATACTACAGTGCGGTTCTTATTTGACATTATATAAATATATCCTCCTTTATCTGGCATTGCTAATTGTCAAAAATTTAAAATTCTTGATTTCCGCTATACTTCATCAGGAATGAAGAACACTACATTCTGGATTTTGAACTTCATTTCTGCGAAAGCAGGAATTACGGGTGCTCATACAAATACCGTTCATAAAGTTTTGATTTTTATAATTCTTAGAAAAGATTAATTAAATTAAATTAAGAATTACTTAAACAAATTACTTATATGAAAATAGAAAAGGTACTTAATCAACTTAATTCTTTAGAGAAGAATCCATTTTTAAAAGTAATAGATAGCATTATATCTAATGAGCCCAAAAATAGAAAGGCTATTACCAAGATATTGGAAGGGGAGGAACAGTTGAAAAATACTGATAATAAAAATATATCAAAAATATTTTCCCTGGTTGAGTCTGAATTTATAGATCACATAGATGGAGAGTTTTCCAAAACATCTACCCAATTAGATATTTTGATTGACATATTAATCAGAGATGGAAATTGTATCATGTCTCGTGAATGGTTAGCAACTCTTTATGACAAACAAATCAAAAGTCTCAAGTCAAAATTAAAGGACTTTAAAACTATTATTAGCAAGGAGGTCGATGTAGATGCTGTGAGAATAAGGGATTATAAAATCTATTTAAGGTGTGTCGAAACAGCTTTGTTTAATGATGAGGATAATAATTTGGAACCTAAAATTTCATCTGATGAACAAGCTATACTCAGGTCTTTATCGAAATCCTTGGACCTATCACAGGAGGAAGTTAGGCTACTTAACTACCAAGTGCTACCCTTAAAAAAGCTAGATATTGATGACCTAATAAATGACCTAAAGTATTTAGGCGTAATACTATATCAAAAAAAGTCTCATCAAATATTGATTCCAGATGAGATGGTGGCTTTGTTAAGAAGTTATAGAGGTAAAGAAGTTGCCGATAAACACTTTAGAAGAGTTATGAACTATTTAAAAGATAGTCAGGTCAACCTTGTAGCTCGTAAGCACAATATAAGTCACAAATTTGATCGAAGAGAAAAAGTAAATGAAATTATAAATCAAGGAATAAGCTTTTCAGATACTTTAATTTCAGAGTCTTTCAAAGAAGGTACTTCACAAACGGAAATAAAGAACTCCTTAAATGACTTGATATTCAAAAAGTTAAAATTGGAATTTGAAAATAAAGGGAAAACAGCAGAAGAGAAAGTTGAGCTTTTGATTCAATATTTTAATGATCTCGAACATGATCAAAAGTTAGGTATATCTTATCATGGGTACGAAAAGTTGTTAATTGACATCAATTCTTGTTTACCTTCGGTAAATAAAATTGTTAGAGAAGAATACCAAATACAAAACGAAAATGTCTTAAAAAGTGATTTACTTTTAGATTATAATATAAAGCCTAGAGATATCCTTTATTTAATCTCTGAGGCTGATCTAAATAAATTCAGTAAAAAATTTGAAATAAAAACAAGAGGAGACAGTATTGCTAATATTTTAGATCATTATAAGGATACCGACAGTTTGTTATTAGAGAATTATGATTTAATAGCTTGTCGTGACTATAAGGGGCTGAAGGAAAATGGAATTGAGTTAAAAGAAGCTGATTTAGGTATCAAATTTGAAGAACTTACAAAGACGATCTTTTCAAGGTTAGGGTTTAAGGTTGATGATGAGTTAAAGAAAAATCTCAATACAAATAAGAATAAAATTGATATAGTATTAAATCTTGGTAATAATGAGGTGATTATCATTGAGTGTAAGACCTTTAAGGATAAAGGTTTTAACAAATATAGCTCTGTATCTAGGCAAATTAAAGCATATATCGAGTTGGCTGAAAAAGCAGGTTATCGTGTTATTAAATCACTCTTGGTTGCACCTGAATTTAGCGATGATTTCGAAAAGGAGTGTGGACTAGAGCTAGAACTAAATTTGTCATTAATTTCTTCTCAATCATTAAAGGTCATTCTCGATGGTTTTGTTGAATCAAAACATACTACTTTCCCTTACAAGTTATTATTAAGAGATGTACTGATCAAAGAGGATAGAATTCTTAAGGCTATTTCTAAATAAACTATAATAACGCCTCATATAATATTTGAACTGGGTGCAGTGCCATGCGCCCTGTTCCATCTTTAATCTGATGTCGGCAGCTTGTGCCAGGAGCGGCAACAAGCGTTTCATTATCTACGTCTCTCACAGCCGGAAACAGTACCAATTCGCCAATAGCCATAGATACATCATAATGTTCTTTTTCGTAGCCAAAAGAACCAGCCATGCCGCAACACCCTGAAGGTATGGCTTCCACGCTGTAGTTTGCTGGAAACGAGAGTAATTTTTCAGTAGTGGCTGTCCCAGTGATGGCTTTTTGGTGACAATGTCCATGCAATTTTATTGTTCTAGCCTCTTGAGTAAATGCATCACTTTGGATGTGACCTTCCTCAATAAGTTGGGCCAGGTAATCATCAATAAGCATTACATGGTCTGCCAGTGCCGAAGCCTCATTCCTTAAAGATTTGTCCACCAAGCTGGGGTACTCGTCTTTAAAAGACAAAATGGCCGAAGGTTCGATGCCAATCAAAGGAGTTTCTTTTGTTATGAAACCGGAAAATATCGATACGTTTTTTGTGGCAATACTTTTAGCCTTGTTGAGTAATCCTTTGGAAAGGTAGGTGCGACCACTTTCTTCATGCTCTATCAGATGCACTTTTACTTTCAAGTGCTCCAACAGTTCTATTGCCTTCATGCCGATGGCTACATCGTTATAGTTAGTGAACTCATCACAAAAAAGATAGACTTCCCTTTCAAAATGCTCTGGTGACTTCCTCTGTTGGTACCAGTCTCGCAAGGTGACTTCTGAGAGGTTAGGTAATGATCGTTTTAAGGCAATGCCACTCAATCGTTTCAATAAAGAACCTGTGAGCTTGTTTTGAGTAAATGCATTGTAAATCTGGGGGATTTTGGAGGCAAATTTATTGAGTCGAGTAAAATTGGCGATGAGTTTAGTGCGTAATGGCACTCCATGTGTTTGGTAGTACTGGTGTTGCCATTCAGCTTTTAGCTTACCGACATCAACATTTGAAGGACACTCAGCTTTACAGCCCTTACATGAAAGGCAGAAATCCATTACAGCTTTTATTTCTTCACTATCAAAGGCGTTTTTCTTATCAGAGTGAGTAAGCACTTCGCGTAGAATATTAGCTCTGGCTCGTGTTGTATCCTTTTCATTTTTGGTGGCCATATATGATGGGCACATGACACCACCTGATAGGTGTGTTTTTCTACAATCACCCGATCCATTACACTGCTCAGCAGCGCGTAAGATGCCCTGGCTTTCATCAAAATTAAATACTGTATCAAATATTCTTGTCTCTTGCCCGGGTTTAAATCTCAAGGAAGTATCCATCGGGGGAGTGTCTACAATTTTCCCTGGATTAAAGGTGTGGTACGGATCAAAGCTGTTTTTCACCTGCCTTATGAGTTGGTAGTTTTTCTCCCCAATCATAAATGGAATAAACTCACCACGCAACCTGCCATCTCCATGCTCGCCACTTAGCGATCCTTTATACTTTTTCACCAGCTGTGCAATCTCATCAAGTATAGTCCTGAAGAGACGGTGTCCTTCAGCAGTTTTTAAATTGAGTATTGGCCTGAGGTGCAACTCTCCGGAGCCGGCATGTGCATAGTGCACGCAGTACAACCCATATTTATCGAGTGTTTTGTTAAAGGCTTGTATATACTCAGGTAGGTCTTCAACATCTACAGCCGTATCTTCTATGACAGGTGCCGGTTTGGCATCGCCCGGAACGTTGCTGAGAAGTCCTAAACCAGCCTTTCTCAAATTCCAGACCCTGGCCATATCCTTACCTGTGACTAAAGGAAAGTGATACCCTAAATTGGCATCCTTCAATTCTTTAGTTAGCGAATTGGCCTTGTTTTGAAGATCTTCGTTATCGGTGCCAAGTAGTTCGATGACAAGTATAGCTTTAGGGTCCCCTTGAATGAAGAATCGATTTTGCCGTTGCGCGATGTTATCTTTTGTACGCTCCAAAATATGATGATCCATCAACTCACTGGCATACGGTTTATACTTTAGGCCAATTAAATTTCCCTTCAATGACTCATGTATGGAGTTGAAGTGCACACAGAGCAATCCTTTTTCTCCTTTCGGAATGTCATTCAAAGCTAATTTTGCTTCAGTAATAAACATGAGCGTACCTTCTGATCCCGCAATAAGCTGACACAAGTTGATGTTTTGGCTGTATTCGCTAAAAACACTGGATTGTAGGAGTAGATCAAGCGCATAGCCTGTGTTGCGTCTTTTGATACTTGGTTTTGGAAACTCTGAGGTTATTTCTTTTTGATTTTCTAGGTTTGACAGCACCTCTTTTAGCTTACGATATACTTCACCTTCAAGAGCGTCTAATTGCGTCTTTGCTTCAAACTCTTCAGGTGATAAGGCTTTGAATTCTACTTCAGAACCATCACTTAAATAACCTTTTACAGATATTAAGTGATCACGTGTGCTGCCATATACAATTGAATTTGAACCACATGAATTGTTGCCGATCATACCTCCAATCATCGCTCTATTGGCGGTAGACGTTTCCGGCCCAAAAAGTAAATTGTGGGACTTTAAGAACATATTCAGCTCATCCCTGATGACTCCAGGCTGCACTTTCACCCATTTTTCGGAAGTATTTAGCTCTATTATATTGTTGAAATTTTTCGATACATCAACAACGATTCCGGCTCCTACAACCTGCCCTGCCAGTGAAGTGCCTGCTGTGCGAGGAATTATTGATAACCGATGTTTGTTTGCAAATCGGATAATTGATTGAATGTCTTTGTTGGAAGCGGGGATGGCTACGGCCATTGGTATCTCTCGATATGCCGAAGCATCCGTGGCATAGATTTGTCGTGTGGTGAAGTCTGTAAAAAACTCACCAGTGAGCTGTTGCTTTAAGGCTTTGAAGTTGGGTAATCTCACTGAAGTTTTAATCAATTATTTGCGTGCAATTAAATTCTTTATGAATTTGCAAAAGATATTGACAAATTAGGCTATGGCCGCTATTTTTTAAACTTACTTAATTATGAGAATTTCACAACTCTCAATTTTTTTGCTTTTGGTCGTTATTATTACTTCCTGCGCTTCTGCGAAAAAAGCAAAAATACGACAGCAACGTATTGAAACAGTTATCACTACAGCCAAAGGTTTTATTGGTACACCTTATAAATGGGGAGGCACCTCAAGATCAGGTATCGACTGCTCGGGTTTGCTTTGCAACTCATTTAGAATGGTGAGTTATGATTTACCCAGAACTTCTGAGGCACAAAGTGAGGTGGGTAAAAAGGTAAAACGGAAAAAGTTGGAGCCTGGTGATTTAGTCTTTTTTGCTACAGGCAAGAAAAAAAGAAAGGTAACTCATGTGGGTTTGGTCACTGAGGCCAGGGGAGATAAGGTCAAGTTTATCCATAGTTCCAGTTCCCTGGGAGTGGTGATCAGTGATCTGGACATGAAATACTACAGAAAGCGATTTAGGTTTGGGCGAAGGCCTTTTTGATTAAAAAAATACTAACAATTTTCTTCAACCCATTTCAAAAATGCTTGCTTACTTATCCCTAAGGTTTTCAAATTTGTTGAAATATGAAAAAAAGGAATTTCTTTATCCTTTGGTCTAATTACAATGCTTCTAAAGCAGCCTGGGCATTTCCACGACTGATGGGAACCCCCACCTTTTCTAGATTTAGGCCAACATCCCAAGGATTCTAAAAATGATATAAAACATTTAGTTTTTATTTGTCCTGTGTTGCCCAAAATTTAAATAGAAACTACTTCTCTTTTAACTTCAGTTGCTTCCGATAAATTGAATTCTCTTAAGATGCCATTAATATCAACATACGGGGGGTCAAGAAAACGCTTTTTGAAAAATTTATGTTGCTTCCATCCTAATTTTTTGAGTTCAAAAAATGCTTGTTCTGGTCCAGCGTCAATTAGATTGGTGCAATAATCATTTAATACCTCTTTCATCATTTCATGACTTTCTTGCTTAGACGGCCCATATGATGATAGTTGAAGTGAAGGTGAATAAACGATGAATGAATCTCCTTCCTTGAATTCTAGCATTTCTACCGTGCCTTTTACACGACCATTCCTAAAATCAATCTTTAAAAGTTCCTTACCGTTCATTTATGAATTTTAAATATAAAGTTATACTCCAAATATAATAAAAAGTTTAAACCAGGTATTTTAACCTCATTCATTACTATTTTGATGTAATAATGAAAAAGCCTCCTGATAAGTTCAGAAGGCTTGGATTTAGTGGAGAATACCGGATTCGAACCGGTGACCTCTACACTGCCAGTGTAGCGCTCTAGCCAACTGAGCTAATTCCCCTTTAGAGGTGTGCAAATATATAGAAATTTAGTAAAAACACTACCCAACATTTTTGGCATATATTCCTGGTGAAAATAGCAACGAAAAGTGTAATTTATAACCTCCTAGTTACCATGCGCTTAGTTGAACCGCTCTAAAATAGTTTGTGCTTTCCTACGAATCTGTTGGATATATTTATTATCTTTTCATTTGCTAAAGGCCTGAGTACAGGCTTTTGTTTTTATTTCTTTCAAACAATAGACAATTTTACGATTAACGGTGGATATAATTAGGGTATGGCAAAGCTGAAAAATATAATTAAACAACTTTCTTCGAGAGACTTTCAGGCTATTCACGATTCACTTATTGACAGTAGTGCAGACAAATCTGCTTACCTACTGAAAGCTATGCGAGAGCGCCAGCTTTCTGATACGAAAATCATGCAGGAACTAGGTGTTAATACAAATGCCTATTATACCCTGAGATCACGTCTAAATCAAAAAATTGAAGAGTATTTGCTACAACAAATGGAGAGTCCACGAACGGATATCCTAAAGAAAGTAGCGAATATCAATGAGATTATATTTACCAAGAAAAAGGCAATTGCCATTGCCACACTTAAAAAGCTTGAGAAAGAATTATTGGATTATGATCTTTCCAATGAGCTTACCATTGTTTATAAATCACTCAAAAAGCTTCATATAAATTCACCAGATCATTTTAGCTACTCTCAACTGTACAATAGGCATGTAGCATATACATTAGCAGTTGATAAAGCTGAAGATATCCTGGCCGAATATTTTAAAAAGTATGGATATTATACATTATCAGGTGAAGAAACTGATAAACTTGAGCTGACGCTTTTGTTAAAGGAGCTGAGTAATGTAAAGGACTTATATGAGTCACATAGGTTATATGTCTACCATAGTTGTGTGAATATTTTTCACAGACTTTTTGTGGACATGGAAGATGATAACTATGACAATGATGTAGAGCCTGTTGAAGATATTCTGGATAAGGTTCAGGAGATATTTGACTCGTATGAGCTGGATTCCATTTATTACCACCTTAATTTGGTTTTCGAATTTCTCAAACTCGAGTATTATAACCATTACAAAGTTTACCGCAAAGCAGAGCGCTTCTATGAGGAGGTAAATGATGCCGCAGATAACCTTTTGACGAACTATGCGCTGTATACTTACCCAGCGCAATTTCTTGTTACTAAGATGCAGCGCCACCTTAGGTTAGGCACCGAGCATGAGATGTATGAGGAGTCTGAAGGCATGTTTCAAGACTTTGAGTTAGACAAACAAGATTTGCCGACTTACCTGACATATTCGATATTCAGAGCTTTGTCGTGTTATTATGTTGGTAATTATGATGATGCAAGTAAATGGCTGAATGGTTTGATGAATGAGACGTCATTGAAAAAATACCCGTACATGCTTGTGGAGTTGAAGGTCTTATTGGCTATTCAGTATTGCATGCAAAATGATTACGATCTTTTCAATCAGTTAATTAATAGTGTGCAGCGCCAGGTGAGAATCCTTGGAAAAGATAATTGTGAGCATATTCTTCAGATGACAAAAATTCTAAAGATTGCCATCAGCGAAATTAAAAAGAATAAACCTGAAAAAATTCAGGCGATTATAGACAAATTTCCGCAGACCAGTACAACGTACTTTGCACCTACGATGCTCATCAAAAGGGACAGTAATTTTGTTAGTAAGCTATGTCAAACAGAAGTAATGAGCTAAACATCCAGTTTGGCTAAGTTTTCCTGTGATAAAGGCTTGTTGATATACTGCTTTACATTATACTTTTTCGACTTATGTAAGTCCTGAGGGTTTATAGAGGAGGTAAGCATTACGATATTACACTTTTTTCTAGTGCTCTCGTTTAATTTTCCAAATTCATCTAAGAATTGAAAGCCATCCATAAGTGGCATATCGATATCAAGAAAGATAACATTTGGTAAAACCTGATCAGATAAATCTTCGATTTTCTCAATATTCTTAAGAAATTCTATCGCACTTTTTGCTCCGGTATGTGTGTATATGTACTTAGAGATATCGGCAGCTTCTATCATCTTTTGATTGATGAGGTTATCTATCTCATTATCATCGATTAACATTACCGAGTTATATTGTTTTGCTTTATCTGACATTTCGTTACCTCTTTATATGGTTATCTAATATAAATCTTCGACAAGTAATAACAAAATGAACTTTATAAAAGGAGATTAATCCAGATGTAAGGTTGTTAACAAAATAGTGTAAAATATGAATAATTGAACAAAAAAATAGGGCCTTTTACAGCCCTATTCTTAATTGAAATTATTATATAGCCTATTACAAATCAAACTTAATACCTTGTGCCAGTGGCAAATCTGTACCGTAATTGATTGTATTGGTTTGTCTTCTCATGTATACTTTCCATGCATCAGACCCAGACTCACGGCCACCACCTGTTTCTTTCTCTCCTCCAAAGGCGCCACCAATCTCTGCTCCCGAAGTACCGATGTTAACATTTGCGATACCACAATCTGAGCCTGAGTGAGATAAGAATCTCTCAGCTTCTCTCATGTGACTAGTCATAATGGTTGAAGAAAGGCCCTGAACCACACCATTTTGTATTGCTATAGCCTCATCCAGTGTATCATATTTCATGATATACAAGATAGGAGCGAATGTTTCATCCTGTACAATTTGCATTTCATTTTTAGCTTCAGCTATAACAGGTTTTACATAGCAACCAGACTCATATCCTTCGCCTTCCAGCACTCCGCCCTCAACAATTATTTGACCGCCTTCTTCCTTTACTTTGTCTAAAGCTGATAAGTACATGTTCACAGCATCATTATCAATTAAAGGGCCCACATGATTATTTTCGTCAAGTGGATTGCCAATATTTAACTGTTTGTAGGCATTTGTAAGTTTATTTTTAACTTCTTCATACTTACTGGAGTGAACAATCAATCTTCTGGTTGAAGTACAACGCTGGCCACATGTACCAACAGCGCCAAATAATGCTCCGGTGATTGCAATATCCAGATCTGCATTTTCTGAGATGATCATCGCATTGTTACCGCCTAATTCCAACAATGACTTACCTAATCTGGCCCCAACGGCAGCACCTACTTTTTTACCCATTCTGATAGAGCCTGTTGCAGATACTAATGGAACACGCTTATCATTGGTCATTAATTCGCCTACTTTGTAGTCACCATTTACTATACAAGAAACACCTTCAGGCACATCATTGGCTTTAAAAACATCTGTAATTATATTCTGACAAGCAACACTACACAAAGGTGTCTTTTCCGAAGGTTTCCAAATACAAACATCGCCACACACCCATGCCAGCATTGAGTTCCAAGACCATACGGCCACCGGGAAGTTAAAGGCTGAGATTATTCCAACAATACCAAGTGGGTGGTATTGTTCGTACATTCTGTGGCTTGGACGCTCAGAGTGCATTGTTAGGCCATGAAGTTGTCGTGATAAACCTACCGCAAAATCGCAGATATCGATCATTTCCTGTACTTCGCCTAGACCTTCCTGGTAAGACTTACCCATTTCGTATGAAACAAGCTTGCCAAGTGGCTCTTTATATTTTCTTAACTCTTCACCAATTTGTCTTACAACTTCACCTCTCTTTGGAGCAGGAACCAGTCTCCATGATTTAAAAGCATCTTGTGCTGTAGTTATTATTTCTTCGTATTGCTCTGGAGTTGTTGTGTTTACTTTACCGATTAAAGCTCCGTCTGCCGGTGAGTAGCTCGCAATATCCTCACCATTGCTAGCCATCCACTTTGTACCAGTAGAAGTTCCGGAATTAGTTTCTTTAAGTCCAAGGGCACTAAGGGCCTCTTTTATGCCAAATTGGTTGTCATTCATAGTCTTGCTTTTTTATGAACTGCAAAACTATAAAATTGTGCGCAACCGATTGTAATTGTGTTCCAATAAAAAAAGCTGATGGATTGACTACCAATCAATACCATAAACACCACGATCACCATTTGATTTAATTCCTTCGATGAGCATGCCTCCTTTTTTGTTTGTGAGAATATTGTGAAGATCTTCAATACTTGTAACAGCGACCTTATCGATAGTTGTAATTATAAAGCCTACCTGAATACCTGCCTCTTCAAATTTACCATCTCCAATATCGGTGACAATAATACCATTCTTGATTTTACGGCTTTCGAGTACTTCAATGGAAAGTTCTTTAAATTCTGCACCTTCTATTTCATTGCTGTAGGTACGCCTTGCTAATGTCGTGTTTCCTTCAAAGTCTTTTAGAGTAGCTACCACGTCTGCCTTGTTGTTTCCTCTCATATAAGTTACTTCCACTTCATCACCAGGCCGGTTTCTAGCAACCATTTCCTGTAGTTCAGAGACATTGTTTACTGTTGTGCCATCGATAGCGATGATGACGTCACCAGCTTTGAGTCCTGCCTCCAGTGCGGCACTATTTTCATTTACCTGACTGATGAATACACCATTAACAACACTGAGATCCTGTAATTCAGCGAGTCTGGCATTTACATCACCAATCCTAATGCCTAGCAAGCCTCGTTGTACTTCGCCAAATTCAAGTAAATCATCAATTACCTGTTTTACTAAAGACACTGGCACTGCAAATGAGTACCCTGCATAATTTCCTGTAGGTGTGGCAATCGCTGTATTAATACCAATGAGCTCGCCATTGAGATTTACCAATGCGCCTCCGCTGTTGCCAGGGTTTACAGCCGCATCAGTCTGGATGAATGATTCTATTTGCAAATTATTTTTATCTCTTAAGATCCCGATATTTCTTGCTTTGGCACTCACAATACCTGCCGTTACGGTGGAGTTTAAATCAAATGGGTTGCCAACAGCCAATACCCACTCACCGGCACGCACATTATCTGAACTGCCATAGGGTATAAACTCAAGTTGCGAAGCATCAATTTTGAGTAATGCCAAATCAGTAGTTGGATCTGTACCAATCACTTTGGCGAAGTAACTTCTGTTATCATTTAGTACTACTTCAATTTCACTTGCATCTGACACAACATGGTTGTTAGTCACTATGTAACCGTCATCAGAGACGATCACCCCTGAGCCGGAGGATTGTGAAGGATTTCTGAAAAAGCCCTCTAAAGGGTTGATGCTTCTTTCTCCAGTTCCATATAAAGCTCTTATATGTACCACGCCTACAACTGCTTTATCTGCAGCGTGCATGAAGTTAAGTCCTTCAGGTACGATGATGGATGAATCTGCATAATTAGTGAAAGAAACCGCCTTTTGTCTCTCGGTAATACTATTGTAATCTTGTTGTGCTAAATTATTTTCCAGGTATGAAAATATCAAACTGGCCGAAAGTAGCGCTCCAAATACAGAAGCAAGGAATACCCCAATAAAAAACTGTTTCTTACTCATACAATTCTAAGTTTCTATCTATTAACGGATAAAATTCAGGAAGTGTTATCCTGAAAGAAACCACCTAACCTTTTTCTTTTAACAATTCCTGCAGCTCTTTTAATTCATCTCTAAGTTTGGCTGCTTCCATAAAGTTGAGTTCCTTGGCCGCTTTTTCCATGGACTTTTGCGTCTTGCTAATCATCTTTTGCAAACCATTCTTATCCATATAAGCTACTACAGGGTCTGCAGCAACAGAATGTTCTTCTTCAATATAGTAGTTGCGCCCCGAAGATTTTTTGTCAGCAACCTTGGTTTGCTCCATTATTGAGTCTTTTGATCTAATTATTGTAGTAGGGGTAATGTTATGCTTTTCGTTATAGGCGATCTGTATGCTTCTACGTCTATTAGTTTCATCAATGGCATTTCGCATTGAGTCTGTGGTTTTATCTGCATACATTATTACACGGCCGTTAACATTTCGCGCAGCTCTACCTATGGTTTGTATGAGTGACCTTTGATTTCTTAGAAAGCCTTCTTTATCGGCATCTAAAATAGCCACCAGTGACACTTCGGGTAAGTCAAGGCCTTCTCTTAACAAGTTTACTCCTACCAATACATCAAAGACACCTAAGCGCAGCTCTCTCAAAATTTCTACACGCTCAAGTGTATCTACTTCACTATGGATATACCTGCATTTTACACCGGCCCTTTCTAAAAATTTGTGTAATTCCTCGGCCATTCTTTTGGTCAGGGTAGTTACAAGTACTCGTTCTTCTTTCTTTATACGTTCATCAATTTCCTCAAGCAAATCATCAATTTGATTTTGGCTTGGCCTTACATCTATCTCTGGGTCTAATAGCCCAGTCGGTCTAATAATCTGTTCTACAATTACACCTTCCGATTTTCTCAACTCATATTCGGAAGGTGTTGCACTCACATAAACGACTTGATTGAGCATTGACTCAAACTCGTTGAATGTAAGTGGTCTATTGTCTAATGCCGAAGGTAATCTGAAACCAAAGTCGACAAGGTTTACCTTTCTAGATCTATCACCTCCCCACATCGCTCTTACTTGTGGTACAGTTACATGACTTTCGTCAATGATCATTAGATAATCATCAGGAAAATAGTCGAGCAGGCAGAATGGTCTGGCTCCTGGTGTACGCCCATCAAAATAGCGTGAATAGTTTTCTACACCAGAGCAATAACCTAGCTCACGCATCATCTCAATATCAAACTCTGTGCGTTCTTGCAACCGTTTGGCTTCCAGATGTCGTTTCTCAAGTTTAAACTGATCCAATTGTGCCATTAGGTCATCTTGTATTTCATGAATGGCCTGATGCAGCGCATCCTTACCCGTTACGAAAAGGTTGGCTGGAAAAATGGTAATTACTTTTTCATCAGAGATTTTTGATCCTGATTCTGGATCAATCCTTTGAATAGCCTCAATTTCGTCTCCCCAAAAGATCACACGATAGGCAAAGTCGCCATAGGCAATAAATATATCTACAGTATCTCCTTTTACTCTGAAAGTTCCTCTTTTAAACTCAACAGAGGTTCTGTTGTAAAGAATGTCTACCAATGAAAATAAAAGCTTATTTCGAGGGATTGTTTCTCCCACTTTGAGTTTTATTACGTTGTTGCCAAATTCCTCGGGGTTCCCAATACCATAAATACATGAAACAGAGGCTACAACGAGTACGTCTCTTCTGCCAGTAAGCAGAGATGATGTTGCACTCAGCCTAAGTTTTTCTATTTCTTCATTGATTGACAGATCTTTCTCAATATAGAGGTTGGAATTTGGTATGTAGGCTTCAGGTTGATAATAATCATAGTATGAAATGAAGTACTCAATAGCATTTTCCGGGAAAAATCTCTTGAACTCACCGTAGAGTTGAGCAGCCAGCGTTTTGTTATGGCATAATACAATTGTAGGTCGGTCTACCTTTGAAATTACATTGGCCATAGTAAACGTCTTACCTGTGCCTGTGGCTCCCAGTAGCGTCTGAAATGGCTCACCGCCCTCTATTCCTTCGGTCAGTTGGTTTATGGCATTGGGCTGGTCGCCCATTGGTTGATATTCACTAGAAAGCTTAAAACTCATCAATACACGTAAATTAAATATAACTATTGTCGAAACAACCAATATACCAGTTGTATGTTTCGATTTTAAACCTTGTATACGACCTTATTACAGGTGTTGTCGTAAAGGGTTAAAACTAAGTAGTTTACCACTATCACATGTAAGATTCAGAGAAATATTTATACTAAAAACTCTAATTATAAGAGTCGTTGGGAGGAAAACCTGGGCTGTCTCAAAAGGCTTATCGAGGCATTATTCAGACAAAGTCTGAATGACAGTGTCCTTTTGAGACGGTCCCATTAAGGTGGTTTATTTTGATTCAAGCCATGTGATGGCCTCATGTTTGGACTTAAATGTTGTGACTATTTCACCATCGGGCTTAGCATTTTTTGCAGAAAGTTCTGCGAAAATATTATCTGAGAAGATCCAGGCAAAATGTTTAAGTCCTGCAGAAGCCATGGAAGGAAACCAAACATTCGCGGTCCATTCAGCAGCATCTTGCCAAGGCCCTGTTACCTCAGTATTGTCATTTAAGATTTTTGAACAGTTGGTTTTTTCTTTGAAAATTTTCAGAATTTTATCACCACCATCCATTATTTTTTCTTTGTTCTGAAAGCCAATCCATCTACAGTATAGAATATTTGTAGAGGCATCAAATGAAATTTCAAGATGCTTTTCTTTTAGTATTGGCTTTGCATTTGCTAGGTCGATAGACATAATTTCTATATTTATTTAATTACTTTAATTTAAATAAATGATGAAACAATAGCATTTTAAATATTGTATAAGTACTACTATGTAATAAATAATCGAAAAATGAGTAATTAAACTGTTAAATAGCTGAAGTATAGAAGTTTAGCAACTTGGCATGCGTTTTAAATCAAATTAAATCCTGTCGTTTGTTAATAATTTTTACATTTAACTACAACTTCTGCTCAATCCTTACTCGGTAATATATTTAGACTCTTTGCCAGACCACATAAAAAATGATTTCCTGACCATCAGTTTCTATAGGAGGTGTTGATAAAATCAATTTATCACCTTCAATTTTTCCATAGCGCTGTTCGGTATTACCTAACCAATTTGGAAAAGTACCGCCCAAAACTGTATGAGAAATTGTACCCGGTTCACTTTCTACATAGGTTCCAAAATAGGCGAAGTATGATTTGAAGGCTTCGATTATTTCTTCGGGTGTACCGTCATACATACCTTCTTTTTTAAACTCCAACCTATTTTCCCTCATAATTTGTACACTCATATGTCCGCTGTCAGTGTACATGAGTATTCCTTCAGGGCTATCTCCAAAATAATTTACTTCATTTCCGTTGGCATCCTTAAACGTCCAGGATACGAGCTTCCATGTGCCTATTATTTCTTTAGCTATATATGTCATTCTTGATTTTAGTTTACTTGGTTACCTTTTCACTAGATTTTTTATGACAAACCTCATTTACTAAGTCAGTTACAAAAGTTGTGTCCGTTCTTAAATAATGATGATCACCTGGTCTTTGAATAAAGTCAAATGTCCTTGTGGTTTCTTTAGCCCACCTTTTCATTTGATCTTCACTCACAGTTTGATCGTCTTTGCCGTGAATTGCGATTATATCCATATTCATTGGAGGGCTAAACTTATACTCGTAACTGCTCAAGTACCTCAGATCTGTTCTAAGCATTGAAATCAGCATGTTTCTTAAGTCTACATCTTGGGTGACAGATGGACTAAGATGTGGAAATCGTTGAGCTAAAGTTTTGTTGTCTGCTTCAGGGTCAAGGTGATTTTTATCATATGAAGCCAATTGTGGTGTTGAAGACACAATCAACTGCACAGGGCTCATCTCATATTTTTGAAGCGCTTTAGCCACTTCGAATGCTACCAATCCACCCATACTGTGGCCAAAAAAGCTGAAGTTATGAGTCAGTTGAGGGCTTAGCTTTTCTGTTATTTGATGAATAACTTTAGAAATATCAGCGTTTTTGATTTCCTCACCGCTTCTTCCTGGTAGTTCCACTGTAATCAATTGTACGTCTTTAGATATTTTGTCTTGCCAACTGTCGAATAATGAACTGTTACCACCGGCATCATGAAAACAAACTAAATGATGTTCATATTCAGACCCGTCCCTTGCTGATAAGTTGATTTTATCGCTGGCAGATTTTGTCTTTTCAATTCTGGAATCAACAGTTGCATCAATCTGCCCAAGTATAAATTGAGTATAGTCGTCTATAGTTGGATGTGACCAGATGTCAGCTACGGATAATTTAAGTTCTGTTGCTTTTTCAACTTTGTTTCTAAACTGTACTGCCATCAACGAATCTATACCCAGACTTTTAAACTTAGTTTTAGTTGAAAGCTTATCAACATCCATTTTTATTATGGCAGCTGTAATTTCTACCAAGTGCGATTTAAGCAGTTGGATGCGTTCTTCACGTTCCGGTATCACGATCAGTGTTTTCCGTAAATCTTTTTGTTGAGTATTTACAGCGCCTTCAAGGAGTGACATAAAGTAGTTGCTCTTGCCCAGTACTGGGAAATATTCAGCTGTTTGCTCCGGTTTGAAACGAAATACTCCAACATTAGTAGGCATGAGATCAAACACCTCATCCAATGCTGCTACCGCTTCTGACATAGGAGTTGCAATGAATCCTTCAGCTTCGGCAAATCGCTCAAGATTTGATGCCTTGGCTACCATGCCAGCATCTGACATTACACCCCAATTGATGCTCATAGCAGGTAAATTTGATCGCTTACGCAATGCAGCTAGCGAATCTAAAAAAGCATTTGCGCTGACATAACTTCCCTGGCCTCTTAAGCCAAGCAAGGCAGAGGCTGAAGAAAATAGAATAAAGTGTTCCAGGTCTAGGTCCTTTGAGGCTTCATGTAAATTCAAAGCGCCCAAAGCCTTCACTGACATAATCTGGTTGTACTCGTCTCGAGACAATTCGGTGAGCTCACGCGCACTAATTATACCTGCTGCATGAACAATGCTGGATAACCCTTCTTCATTGACCAGCTTGGAGATCAGGCTTTGAAGACTGGAATGATCTACTACATCGCAAGCTTCGATACTAAATTTAGCTCCTTTGTCTTCAAGGCGTGCGATACGTTGTTGTAATTGTTGGTCTATTTCACAAGATCGACTTACCAGGCAGAAATGTCGTGCTCCACGTTCAAACATCCATTCTACCAGCGTAAAGGCAATTCCCTTGTATCCTGTGATCAGGTGGTATCTTTCAGAGTTAAATGTTTTATGTTCTAATCCAATTTGATTGGGAGAGAAAGTTTCCAGTCGTGCTCCAAAGATGGAATCATCTCTGAGTGCTATTTCTCTTTCATTCTTAACTGAACCGGATATTATTTTTGAAACAGACTTAAACTCTGCAGGATTTGGTTTATAGCTCAGGTCAATAATTTGCATTTCGAACTGTGATAACTCATTGGCGGCAACTCGAGCAAGACCTAAAAGAGATGCTGCTCCCAAGTTTATATGGTTGCTTTTTATCGCATGTGCTCCACGTGTTATAATATTAATCTGTGGAGATTTTTTAGTTCGTACTTTATCGAGTTTCTGCATTAAATCAATAAAGTGATGCCCAGCTTGCAAGTCATGATCAGGCAATAGCTTATTGGCAAAATAAACGATGATGTCAAAATCCTCTATTGAGTTATTAGAAAGCGAGTTGCTTAATGCCACGGTAGTAGCATGGCCCTCCTGAAGTAACTCTGTTTCAATTGATTTAGACTGCCTGTTAAACTCATCAACCATGATGAAGATAGACTTACTCGTATGCTCTGCCTGGTTACTGATTATTTCAGCCCAGTTCAGACTATAGTGCCAGTTATCCTGTGATTCTTCTTCTGATGTAACAAAGACCTTTCCGGCTAATCCCTTGATAGCCAATAATAGATTGCCATCTTTATCGGCCACATTAATATTAGCTGTAATTGATATCAGCTTGCCACCCTGTTCTATGAGCGATTCTGTGATGTCGGTAATCACCGTCAGTGAACTGTCTTTTTGAATGGGTTCAATAACTTGAACGGACTCCACCCCAGTTAAATATGTGCTTGCACTTTGTCCTTCTCTAGTTGAGTGGTTTGCAAATAATGTTTGCAAACAAGCATCAACAACAGCGGGGTGAATTGTATAGTCTACAAGCGTATGTTTGAAATTATTATTGATCTCAACGTGCGCTTTGACTGAAGAATGACTTCTCTCAATTTCTCTCAACCCTTGAAAGTATGGACCGTACTCCAGTCCGAGGGTTTGCATCTGCTTGTAAAAACTGTCAGAAGAAATATTGCCATTTATTACTCTAGGCAGATTTACTTTTGAGTTTAAAGACTTAGTATGACCAAACTTACCTTCTGCTGTGATAACCCATCCTTCATTTGAATACTTGTAAAATGAGAAATGATTATTGGAATGTATTTTCAGCTGTAGTTTTACAGATTCCCCTTCCGATAATGTTACGGCAGTTTTAAACTGCAAATCATGGATAGCTACATGGTCTTCTCCATTCAATTGTTGTACTGCTGCCGTCACCATCTCCAGGTAGGTGGCACCGGGAAGCACTACAGTATCAGAAACCTTATGATCTTTTAAATAAATGAAGTCATCAATATTAATCTCTGCCTCCCAAAAGTGTACATTGTCCAGGAGTGCTAATTTAATTTCTTGACCAATTATGATATGTCCCTGCTTATCCTTTTGTATGTTATTTTTTCTTTCTGTCAACGAATAAGTGTCGCGTTGGAAAGGATAGCCAGGTAAGTTAATAAACGGTAGCTGTTGTGCTTGGTAATATTTAGCCCAATCGATATTTGCCCCAGACTGATATACTTCATCCAGGTGTTGGTAAAATACATCCACCTCCGGCTTATTTCTAATACAAGTAGGGGAAGTGTGGCCATTTCCGCCAAAGGCTTCAATGCACTCATTAATTGCAGTGATCAAAACAGGATGAGGACTCACTTCAATAAAAATATTACACTCATCTTCAATGAGCTTTTTCATTACTCCTGTAAACTGTACTCCTTCTCTGAGGTTTTCAACCCAATATTCAGAAGTAAGATCGTAACCAAGTATTTCTTGATTTCTAACAGTTGAAAAGAGTCTTATATCATTTTCTTTTGGTGTAGTTCCTGCCAATGCCTTACCTAATGGTGCCATAAGCGGTTCCATTTGTATGGAGTGTGAAGCAACATCGACCTTAACTTGCTTGCAAAACTTATCTTCTTTATCAAGTTGTTCTAATAATTGAAGTATAGCTTGTTCTTCCCCAGCTACAACAGTAGACTTGGGACTATTACTCACTGCCACAGACAGACCACTATAGTTTTTAATAACTTCTTGTGCTTCTGTAGTTGTGAGCTCTGTCACTGCCATAGCGCCACCAGTGCCACTTACGGTTTTCATAAGCTTACTGCGCGTGCAAATAATATTGGCTGCATCTTCCATTGAAATTGCTCCAGAAATATGGGCTGCTGCAACTTCACCCATACTGTGGCCAACGAGTGCGTCTGGCTTGATTCCATATGATAACCAAAGTTTGGCCAGTGCAATTTGCATTACACACAAAATGGGTTGTATTACATCAATTTGGTCTAATAGTGAATCGTCTTCATCTGCATGTAGCTGGTGTATCAAAGACCAATCACAATGGTTTGATAGCACAGTCTCAAATTTTTCGATTACATCCCTAAATACTTTTTCAGTTTTAAACAATTCACGACCCATTCCCAACCATTGAGACCCTTGCCCGGGAAAAACAAATACAACCTTTGGTTTTTCCACCGCTTCATTCTCATCGGTACTTTTAAATTGACCCAATTGTTGAAGCATGTCACTCTTATTCTCAGCAGAAAATAGTTTGCGTACTTGAAGTGCAGGCTTCCTGATCGCAGATGCAGCAATCATGTTTGTAAATTCTCCCACAGAGCCATTTACTTTAGTTTCAAGATGTGTTTTGTATTTATTCACATATTCTGCTAGCGCAGCTGGCGATTGAGCAGAGATAGGTAACATGAATCTACTGTGAGATGTCTTAAGGCTTTTTAAAGCCTGCTTTACAGGATGTTCTTCAATGACTACATGCGCATTAGTGCCTCCCCAACCAAAAGAATTGACTCCAGCTTTTCGGGTTTCATTTTCAGCGACTTCCCAGGGAGTGTTTTTGTCTATTACCTCAATATTTAAATTGTCAAAATCAATCGATGGGTTAGGAGTATTGTAGTTTGAATTTTTAGGTAGATTTTTATTGTTAATAGCTAAAATCGCTTTTATCAATCCGGCCATGCCTGCCGCACCTTCCAGGTGGCCGACATTAGTTTTGACTGAACCTATTTTCAATGGTTGGTTTCTATTTTTGCCGAAAAAGGTTCCTAATGCTTTAGATTCGGTAGGGTCACCTAGTTGTGTGCCTGTGCCATGAGCCTCTACAAAATGTACTTCTTCCGGTTTGATGCCCGAATCGGCATATGCGGCTTCGAGCACATCGAGTTGTCCCTTAATACTTGTTGCAGGTAGGTTTATATTGTGACCATTGTTGTTCATGGCGCTACCCTTGATTACTGCATAGATTTTATCGCCATCTCGCTCAGCGTCACATAATTTCTTGATGATTATAACCCCAGCACCTTCTCCTCTTACAAATCCATCTGCATTGGCATCGAATGTGCTGCATTTACCTCGTGCTGAAAGACCACCAAATTTTGATAGCAGTATATTTTGATCTGGATCTAAAGTATGGTTAATGCCTCCAACTATGCTTTCTGTTGTGCTGCCTTCCCATAAGCTTTGACATGCCAGGTGAAGTGCTACTAGCGAAGAGGAGCAACCTGTATCAACGACCAAACTTGGACCTGAGAAACCATAAAAGAATGATATTCTGTTGGCAATGATATTTGCTGCCTGACCAACGGCTGAGTGCGAGGTTACTTCAGCATTCTTGTGTTTACGATGATGTTCAAAATCACTCCAAATATTCCCGATATAGACACCAGTTTTGCTTCCTTTAATTTTATTATAAGGGATGGAGCTGTTCTCGATACATTCCCAAGCAAGCTCCATCATGAGTTTTTGTGATGGGTTCATTTCGGCAGCTTCTGCTGGTGAAATATTAAAAAAGAATGGGTCAAACTCATCGAGTTTATCAAACATGGAACCATGACGTTGATGGGTTTTATCCTTGGCATCCTTGTCAGGGTTAAAATACTGGTCAATATCCCAGCGTGATATTTCATTGATTGTATCCTTACCATTAATAAGGAGTTGCCAGAACTCCTCGAGGTTGTCTACTCCGGGGAACCTACATGATAGACCGACAATTGCGATGGGCTCTTTTTTCATGACAATAATTGGTTGAGTTTAATTTCAATGCCAATCTCAACATTAACCCAATCAGATAAATCAGGGTAATACTTGATATGAACTTAATTTAGAAAGAATGGCCTTCCATTGCTCTTAGAGCCATGTTATATACCTACTCATGTAGGTTTAGTTGTAAAATAGAATTTTTTTTAAGGTCGAAATTCTCCTATTTCGAAAATCGAACTAAGGGTTTCTCCTGATAGCTTATACCGAAAACCACTTAATTATAGTAATAATATTTATTAGATGGATGCATTTTATTGTGATGTAAAAGCCATGTACTCAGAGAGTAGTATCAGTTATTTTGCTGCGAGGCTACCAAAATATTTGATTAATGATTCTAAATCATATGTTCATATACGGGATCGGATAAATTTTTTAACAGGGAGGCTGATGTTGAAGGAATTGTTAATTGAATTTGACTTACCTATGAGTCTTAATGAAATCCAAACTACAATTTACGGTAAACCTTACTTTGAAAATGGTAAGCATTTTTCAATTAGTCATACAAATGGTATGGTAGGCCTTGCATTAGATGACCAGGATGTAGGTGTGGATTGTGAAAAAATGAGGCAAATTAATGTCGATCAGTATCGAGAATTGTTCACAGACAAAGAATGGGCTGCTATTATTAATGCGGCAGACACCTTAGATTGTTTTTTTGACATCTGGACGAAAAAAGAAAGTATTGCAAAAGCCGATGGACGTGGTTTTAATATTGAAATGAATTCAATCAATATCCAGGACGAAGATGTTTATATCTCAGGGAAACCTACTAGTTGGAAGGTAAATTCTCGAAATATTAATGAGGTTTATAAGCTTAGTACTTGTGGAAATAAGTTAGCTAGTAATAGACTTCGAGAATTTCTACTATAACGTATTGTTCCAAATCTCCCAGGATTTTTCAGCCTGTAGATGCAGCATTTCAAGGCCATTTTTTACTTGCGCTCCTTTAGCTTCTCCTTTTTTGAGAAATACCGTTTTCTCTGGGTTGTAAACCAAATCGTGTAGATAGTGCTGATTTGTTACGCTGTCATAAGGTATGTCAGGGCATTCGTTTGTTTCAGGATACATACCCAGGGGAGTTGTATTGATTATTAATTGATGCTGCTCAATAATATCTGAAGTAACCTCATCGTAAGTAATGAGATTATTTCCTGACGTCCTGGATACTGACTGTACCTCTATGCCTAACTCGTCTAGTGCTGCAATTACTGCTTTTGATGCACCTCCTGTACCTAATACCAATGCCTTTAGTGTTGTATTGCTTAGCCAATGCTGTAAGGAAGTTTTAAAACCATAATAGTCTGAATTATAACCTACAAAAGCATTTTTCTCAAGTGAGACAACATTTACGGCTCCTACCTTTTCCGCACTGTCATCTAGTCTATTTAAGTATGGGATAATTTCTTGTTTGTAAGGAACAGTTACATTTAGGCCTTTCGGTTTAAGCTTCAGTATTTTCTCTATCTCACCAATGTCATCTAATTCAAAAAGGTTATAAGAATGATCAGTAAGGTTTAACTCATCAAATTTGGTTTCAAAATATTCTTTTGAGAATGAGTGACCAAGTTTTCTCCCAATCAGACCAAATGAGGGCATAACTAATGTGGACTAGTCTTGTAATGAGCAATTTTTTCGATCAGTACTACAATAAAAATTCCCAACGCCATAAATAGTACACCTTGAAATACCTGAGGGTTTTCGTTTAACTGTCTCAGATATTCACCTGGCAGTACATTTTCTGTAATGGCTGGTACCTGCTCACCTTCAGAATTGAGTCTAAAACCAGTTACGATTTTCCATGGCCATACTTTATTTAGTGAGCCAATCATAAAACCGGAAAGAACGCATATCGCTATGTCATGGTATCTTTTCAACAACCATGAAACACCTCTGGCAAATGTGAGTAAACCAGTGATGCAGCCAAGGCCAAAAACTGCAATTACCAAAATATCTAAATTAGTTAGAGATGCAGTAATGAAGGCATATTTACCTAAGATGAGCAGAATAAAAGCTCCCGAAATACCAGGTAGAATCATAGCACAAATAGCAATAGCGCCTGCTAAAAAGATGAACCAATACCCGTCAGGCGTGGTGGTTGGAGTAGCTTCTGTTATTACGTATGCCACGGCTATACCGACAATTATGCTGACAATATTTACCGGATTCCACTTTTTGGTTTCTCTAAGCACCAGAATTGATGAAACTACAATTAGCCCAAAGAAAAATGACCAAAGTGAAATGGCATGATTATTTAGTAGATAGTGCATCAAAGAGGCCAGTGAAAATACACTGGTCAGAATCCCTAAAAATAGCGGTAAAAGAAAACTACCATTAATTTTAGTCCAGAAAGCTCGTAGTTTAAATGCAAACAGAAGCTTTAGCGCTTCTATATCAACAGCCTTAATTGAGTCGAGCAGTTCTTCATAAATACCTGTAATAAAAGCAATGGTTCCGCCACTCACTCCTGGTACCACATCGGCACCACCCATGCCCATGCCTTTTAAATAAAGCATTAGGGTATTTTTAAACCCAGCCATGATCTATTAAGAATTTCCGTTTAGTGCAAGAAAGTGATTGAATGTATCGCCTCTAAGACCTAGTCTGATTGTTTCCAGAGGAATTACTTCATTGGGAGCAATATTCCCAAGGTTAACATTTGCACCAAGTAATTTGATAAACCATACTTGCTGTGCTTTCTGGGGTGCTTCCCAAAGTATTTTTTCAAAAGGTATTTTGGTAAGGATCTCCTGTACAAGTCCTGATCTTACTTCACCAGAAGATCTGAATAGACCAACATTACCACTTTCTCTGGCTTCACCAATTACTTTCCAGGCACCAGCATCTAATTCCGCCTGCATCAATTTAATCCACTGGTAAGGAGGAATAATCTTTTCGGCATCTTTAGATCCTACTTCTGATAATACGGTCACCTGTTCAGATAATTTACTGATATAGTCACACTTTTTATCGTGGTCAAGCTCTATCGAGCCATCAGAGACCTCTGCATATTGTAAATCGTACTTATCGAGTACTTTGCGGTAATCATCAAATTGGTTACGTACAATAAAGGCTTCGAATAACGTTCCACCGAGATATACTGGGATACCAGCGTCTTTATAGACTTTAATTTTTTCTTTGAGATTAGGAGTTACGTAAGAAGTTCCCCAGCCAAACTTTACGATGTCTATATAATCGCCACACATGCTGATAAAGTCTTCTACTTCTCTTATGCTAAGACCTTTGTCCATAGCCATGGTAAATCCATATTGCCTGGGCTTTTGAGTTCGCTCAGGAATGTTATTCAAAGTATAATTCATTAGGAATTGTCTTTTCTAAATTGATCAATAATTTTATAAAGAGCCTTTTGTGTTTCTAGTTTTGGAAAGAACTCAAACAGGGCTTCGTGTTTTTCGAAGTCCAAAATTAAGGCATTTTCGAGATAATTAAAGGCTTCTCGGTATTTCCCGGCACTTATTAGATAGGCAGTTAGTCTGTAAAAACAATCTGGATCATCTGGAAGCTCCTCCAACGCATTGACCATCAGGTCTATAGCCTTATTGTACTCACCTTGTTCGTAGTAAATATATGACCAACTCAACCAAATATCTCTATCGTCAGGGGCTAACATACCAGCTTCTTCATAAGCATCTACACTAGAGACGATATTGCCGACATGATATTCTGCATCTCCCACTGCTTTCCAGTAGGCTGGATTCTCCGGGTCAAGTTTTAATGCTTTATTATAAAAATGTATGGACTGATGCCATTTTTCCTGCTTTCTCAGACATTCTGCGGCCCCAAACCACGCTTCATGATATAAGGTGTCGAGCTTGGCCGCTTTTTGATAGTATTTAAGGCCCAGTTCATACTGGTCCATTTTTTCATAAGTTATGCCCAGTTGGTAATAAACTTCAGGGCTGGCACCTTCGATATCGAGTGTTTTCTTATAAGCATCCAGAGCCTTGGTATATTGCTTCATGCTTACATAAGTATTACCCATGTTGAAATATGCTGAAGAAAAATGCTCTTCAATCAATACTGCATACTCGTAAGCCTTGATGGCATCTTCGTAATTTTCGAGCTTATTGTAAACAATACCCAGATTATACCAGGCGGCTTGCGAGTAAGGGTCGGCATCGATAAATTTTTTGTAGTAGGCAATGCTGCCTTCCAACTCACCTTTAATGTCAAGACAATAGGCCAGTTCATACAAGGCACCTTCGTGATATATGTTTATCTCAATGGTGTTTTTATACGCTTCAATGGCTTCATCATACTTATCCATACTCTGGTAGGCCAGCCCGATACTATAAAGCGCTTCATCCTTATCTTCAGTAAATACGAGGTTCTTTTCATAAGCCTCAATAGCATCTTCATAATCACCTTGCAAAGAATGAATTGAGCCCTTTAAGAAATAAATTTCTGCATCGTTGGGTTGAAATGACTCAGCCTGATCAAGTAATTCAATTGCCTGATCATAATCCTGAAGGTTGGTAAGAATCTGTGCTTTGGTAATCAGTAACTCGGTAGAAAATGGATATTGCTCAATGGCAAGCTCTACCGCAGACAAAGCTCGATTGTATTTACCCAGATCTAGAAAATATTGGATAATGAAGTCAAAACTATCAAGATCGAAAAAGTGAGAAGCTTTATTTTTTAAGTGCTCTTCAAACTTAATGATGAGTTCGTTTTCTTCTTTTTTTCTCTTAAAATTTCTTGCCATTCAAACACTTGGGTGGTTTAATGAATTTAATCAATTTCTCTATAATTAATAAAGAAGAAATCTACTTTTTATTATCCAAGTAGTGACTGCAGGCCCAGTCAAGGGTTCCGTCAAGTGGCACAAAGGTATGATTTAGTTCACTTACGACCTTACTGTTGTCAAAGTATATTTGAGTTTTACCCACTCTGGCTGTTTCACGGGTGATTACAGGTTTCTTTTTTGTGAAAATATATTTTAACCAAGCTAAGAACAAACCAATTTTGACCAATGCACCTGTAGCTTTTATTTTAGGTTGTTTTTTATTGAATCGAAGGGCGATCTTATCAAACATACTTTTAAAGGTGACTTTACCTGCATTTACAATATACCTCTCACCAACTGTATTTGATTTAAGTAGTTTGTAAAGTATTGTAGTAACGTCTCTTACATCAACATAGTTGATATACCCTTCGGTATAAAATGGTTTTTCGTCCCAGACGTATTTAAAAATTGATGAACTGTTATTATTCCAGTCGCCTGGGCCAAGAATGACTGAGGGGTTTAAAACTACTGACTGCAACCCTTCGACATGGCCTCTCCAAACTTCAAGTTCAGCTAAGTATTTTGACTCACCATAGTGCGTGTTATACTTAGACTCCTGCCACTTGTTGGTTTCATCTATTGCACCTTCTGCCTTAGACCTACCTAATGCAGCCACTGAGCTAATGAAAATCATTTTATTGATTCCATAATTTAAGCAGCTATTCACTAAATTTTTGGTTCCTTCAACATTTACTTTAGTCATCAGGTCGTACTCCGAGCTGTGAAAAGAAACTACTGCAGCGGAATGAATAACGGTATCAACTTTATCAAGGATTGAGTCAATCGTATCAATCTTTGTAATATCACCATCGTGCCACGTAATCTGATCCTTAACATCTTCGAGCAATGCGAGAGAACTTGACGGGCGCCTTAAAGCAATAAACTCAATTTTCTCATCTAAAAGTTTTCTGCAAATAAAACTGCCTAAAAATCCCGTTGCTCCTGTGACAAGTATCATTAAATAGAATTATTGAGCAAAGGTAAAGACAATGCTTTATTATAATATTTTTCTGTTCTCGCATTTTGCGTTACGGCCATATGATTTGCATTGTGGCAATCGCTTCCTAAGAAATGTATTTTTTTACTATCAATAAGCTTCTCTGCTACCTTTTTTACCTGTTTAGAATAATAGCCAGTAATGGAATTGATGTTTAGCTGTAATAGTACGCCCCTTGTAATGAGGTCATCGATTAATTCCATGTTGGATTGCAAATAGGCATAACGCTCGGGGTGGGCGAGTACTGGATTTAGACCTCTCGATTTAGCATGAAATATAAACTCATTAAGGTAAAATGGTTGATTCATAAAAGAGGTTTCGAATAGTAAATAATTGTCGCCAAAGGTCAGTAAAGGGAAATCTTTGTCATTCACTTTTTCTAATAAGTACTCATCGAGATAATACTCCGCAGCAGGAACAACTTTAATCTCGATACCTTGTTGAGCTATCAACGTATTTAACTCAGATGTTTTTGATACAATATCATCTGCACTATTATTATAAAAATCGTGCATGATATGAGGTGTGGTAATAAGCTTAGAATAGCCTAATTGCTGAAAAGATCTAATCAATTCTAGTGACTCTTCGAATGATTCCACCCCATCATCCAGTCCAGGGAGTAGGTGTGAGTGAATATCCGTAGAGATTTTGTTTTTAGGAACGACTTGCTTTTTCCTGAATAGATTAAACACCTTAACTTACCAATCTTTTAATCACGTTATCACTTTTCTTCTCTTCATAGTAACCGTAACCGTAACTGTTACTTCCTGTGGTCGAAGATGCATTTAATACAACAGCTAAATTTTTAAATTGGTTTACGTTGATGAGCCTATTTAAGGTTGATAAAAAGAGTTTTTTGGTATAGTTAGCCCTTACAATATAAATGGCAAGATCTGCTTTTTTCATAGCTAAAACGCCATCTGTGACTAAGCCCACCGGAGGCGTGTCTAGTATAATTAGATCGTAGTAATTTTTAAGTTGATTTATAAGGTTTTCAAATTCACCATTTAATAATAATTCTGATGGATTGGGAGGGGTAGGCCCTGCAGGAATATAGTCCAGATTTTCAACACTGGTTTTTACAATGCTATCTTCAATAGAATGTTTGTTGATAAGAATTGTACTCATTCCCTTATCTGAGTTTTTGTCAGAAAAAGATAAATGAACCCGCGGCTTACGCATGTCCAGATCAAGTATTAAAGCTTTCTTTTTTGATAAAGCTATAATGCCCCCAAGGTTTACGGATACAAATGTTTTACCCTCACCACCAATCGTTGATGTTACACTAATTACTCTTTTAACATCGTTGTGCAACATAAACTCAATATTGGTTCTTATTGATCTTAGTGCCTCACTGACTGCCGACTTGGGGCTTTGGTCGATGACCAATCTGGTGATTTCCATTTTCTCTGAAGCAACTGGCACAGCACCTAAAATAGGAGCAGTTGTTAGTTTTTCCAGTTCACTCACTGTAGTAACTTTATTATGCATCAAATAACGGACGGCAACAAAAAGAAAACTAAACATGAATCCGGAAACTAACCCAATACCATAAATTATCAGCTTATTTGGAGAAATGGGAGCAGAAGGTAAGTTTGCTGGTGAAAGAATTTTGAATTCTGTAGTAGTACCAGCCTGAGCAATTTGATATTGTGCCTTACTTTGCATTAATGAAAGATAAAACTCTTCGTATAAGGCGAAAAATCTTTGATTTTTCTTTAGTTCAGTACTTTTTTCGGGCAGCTCAACAAAACTATCTTCTAATTTCTTCTTTCTAATGATCAGGTCTTTAAGAATGTTTTGTTGTTTTTCAAGTAGTGAATTCAGCTGTGCGTTTAATCGGGCCTGTAAGCTGTTTATTTCGTTGTCGACTTTTGTGAGCGCAAATGTAGATTCTTTGTAAGATAGTTTAAGTTGCTCACGCTCTTCGATGAGTTCTGTGAGCTGTGTAAAAGAGTTAACAATATATGGGGGCAACTGGTAAGGGTTGGCCTCTATAACTTCACGATCTATTTCTTTATCCAGATTTTCAATAATTGATTGTACGGAGGCAATTCTTTGTGTGACCTCATAGCGCTGAGAATCAATTTTATTGATTGACTCGATGGTCCGTTTGAGGTCTTCATCGAGGTTGCTGGTTCTATTTTTTATAGTGAAGTTCTCAAAATAGTCCTCATACCCTTCTAACTCATTTTCGATTTCTTCCAGTTCGTCATTTAGCCAAGCAATCTTCTGATTGTTTTCGCGACTTTTTTCTTGTTGGGTGTAGTTTAAGTAAATGGTATCTATGGCATTTACAAGATCTTTTGCTTTATACTTGTTATGGTCCTTTAATGCAATTCTTATCGTATTGGCATTTAAGTTAAGTGGTTCTACCGTAAGATTTTTTTCAAAATAAGCTATCAGTGAGGATTCACTGTTGATTGTAAAAAAGTATTTTTTATCACCATCTAAGTTAAAAAACTCAGTTTGGTTTAAAATAAGATCAATACTCGGATGACTTACAACTTCACCGAATTTGTAAATCGTTTCTTCATACTTTTCCTCGCCATTAAAACTTATTTTAAATGATTGTTCATCCTGTATTTCTACGTAGATTCTCTGATCTCTAATAGATGAATTTTTTAATTTATAATCTATTTCAAAAGGTGACGCTTTGTATTTTTCATCATTAAGCACCTGACCGGCTGTATAGTAGCTAACATCAAGATCAACAGTCTCAATTACCTTACTAGTAAAGAGCTTTGATTTAATAAGCTCAATTTCACCAGATATTACGTTTAAGTTTTTATTCTCAGTAAAACCAGTTAGACCCAATTCAGAGGCATCTGATTTGACATCAAGCTTTAGTTCGCTTTGCGATTCATAAAGTGGCTTGGTCCACCTAATGGCTAAGTACGCCAAGGTATTAGTGATGACGAAAATGACGACTATCCAAAGAATACTTTTCCTTAAGACGGTACCTACCTTGTCTAAATCGATAGCATCATTTTGATGACCTTGAGAAGTTATATGGTTATTATTCTCATTCAATTAGTTAAGGCTAAGAATTACTACTATTAGAGATGCTAAGCTACTAAATACAGATATCACAGGACCATTATCTCTTACAAACTCAGTAAATGGTCTTCTGACAGGTTCGACATAAATAACGTCTCCATTTTTAACAATCATATTATTCTGCTGATAACCTTTAATGGTACTAAAGTCAAGTATGTAGGCTTCATCATCTCGTAAAAGTCTAATATTATGTGATTTGGCTTCCTGGTCAAAACCTTCGACCAGTGCTAAAACCTCAATAACTGTTGTGTTTTCATTTTGTAAAGGAATAACGCTTCCACCAGTAGCGCCTAGTACAATCACCCTTTTGTTTACATAGTTTAGTTTTACAAAAGGGTCTTTGTAATATTCTTCATAAGCTGATATAAGATTACTTTCAGCCTCTATCAAGGTTTGATTACTTAAGTCCATTTGACCTACCATAGGTAGCACTACTGAACCATCCGTTTGTACCAGATAGCGTAGTTTGGGTTTAATATTAGTATTGTTCGGTAGCCTTTGATCCAACAGCTTGTTTTCAGGATCAATGAGAAATTCACCCTTTTTGGTATATACCTCAAGTTCTAACAAATCGTTAGGCTGTATTACATAGTTCTTATCAACTCTTAAAGAGTCCTTTACCAGATTTACTGAAGCACCCCCATCATTTTGGAACATAATATTTTGTTTATATGATCCGCATGATGAAAGGATAACGATCGATAGTATTGTCAGAACAATTTGTCTCAAAGCGACCTAAATTTATTTAAAAACTCTTCAAATGAATGCAATTATCATGTTTTTCTAATTGAAAAAACAGATAAAGCTTAAATTATACTGTTTTGAAATTGACGCAGTGAGGTTAGGTCGGGATTACAGGTCGTTAATTGTGGTGAGGTATTTATTAATAACGTGTTGTTCGTCAAACTCTTGTTGTACTTTAAGTCTGCCATTTTCCCCCAACTGCTTTAGTCTGTCTTTGTCAAAACTCATCATAGTATTCATCTTTTCAGCCAAATCTTCTGAGTTCTTCATTTTGCATAAAAGACCATTAAAGTTATCTGTAACTACATTGTTACAACCAGGAACATCCGTGGCTACAATAGGTTTTCCACTACTAGCGGCTTCAAGCAGTGTGCGTGGAGTTCCTTCCCGGTAGGAGGGTAAAACTACGCAATCGGCTTTTTCAAGATAAGTCTGTACATCATCCGTTTTGCCAAGGTATTCCACAATATTGTTATCAATCCACTCCTGTATGATTTCTTCAGAGATACCACGTTTGTGTTCAACGTCCTTCCCACCTAGCAGCTGAAATTTTGCATCAACACCAGTTGACCTTAACCTTTTGATGGCATCGATATACTCTACAATACCCTTGTCGTGAATTAATCTTGAAACAAGTAAAAAAGTGAATTTATCGTTTTTATGCTCTTTATTACTTGGCTTAAATTTATTGACATCAATTCCTGATCCCGGTATAACGTCAGTTATATTTTTATCTACTAGTTTGTTTTTGATAAATAAACGCTGATCGTAGTCGTTTTGGAAAAGTACTTTTTTAGGAAAGCGAAAGGCAAATTTGTACATAAATGAAGCAACTTTTGAAACCATGTTTTTTTGTAAAAACACAGTACCAAGTCCACATACATTGTTAACAGCTGGTATTTTTAAAAGGCTTGCAGCCAAAGTTCCATATATATTTGGCTTAATGGTGTAATGTAAAACTACATCGGGCCTGGCTCTTTTGTAGATGCCATATAACTCAAATATAAGAGCGAAATCTTTTACAGGATTAGCTCCTCTACTATCCATTTTTACTCTATGAAAAGTACATCCAGCATCTACAAGCCGTTGTGTATATTCATCTTCAGGGGCTATTACTACTACCTCATGGTTATGATCTTGCAATGCTTTGATCAACCCCATTCGGAAGTTATAGACATTCCAGGAGGTATTTAATACTATCGCTACCTTCATTTATTTAGCCAACTAATTTTTCGTTATAAGGTAATTTTTGTGCTCTCACATTACGTACTTTGCATCAATAATTACCAATATCAATACTATATCTGTACTTTGATAAAAAAGTAACCATAACAATTAGCGAGCAATATGTAATTTTGATATCGTTTTTGCTAATTTTTTGAGTTAAATAAATGACAAGAAGATGAATGAAGAGATAGAGCAAATAGAAGAGGGGGATGCAGGTGTACTAGTCGCTTTGGCTGATAAGGGCACTGATGATGCTATCATCAATGAATATTTAGATGAATTGGCCTTTTTGGGCTCAACTGCCGGTATTGAGACCAAAAAAATATTTACTCAAAAGCTTGATAAACCAGATGCACGTACCTTTATAGGTAAGGGTAAATTAAATGAGGTAAAAGAGTATGCAAAGGAAAATAACATCAATGTAGTCATTTTTGATGATGATCTTTCACCCTCTCAACTACGCAATTTGGAGAGGGAACTTAAATGTAAGATTTACGACAGAAGTTTACTTATTTTAGACATTTTCTTACAACGAGCACAGACCGCTCAGGCCAAAACACAGGTAGAATTGGCACGTTTTCAATACCTTATGCCTCGCCTTACACGTATGTGGACTCACCTTGAAAGACAGCGAGGAGGAACAGGCACCCGAGGAGGTGCTGGTGAGAAAGAAATAGAAACAGATAAAAGGATTATCAGAGATAAGATTACCTTACTTAGAAAGAAGTTGGAGAAAATAGAAAAGCAAGATCAGGTAAGGAGAAAGGGTAGAGGACAGGTAGTAAGAGCAGCTCTCGTAGGGTACACAAACGTGGGCAAGTCAACATTAATGACAATGCTATCTAAAACTGATGTAAAAGCTGAAGACAAACTGTTTGCAACCGTTGATGCAACTGTTAGAAAAGTGGTTTTTAATACGATTCCATTTTTACTTTCAGATACTGTTGGCTTCATAAGAAAACTACCAACTCATTTGATTGAATCTTTTAAATCTACGCTAGCTGAGGTTGAAGAATCAGATATACTTATACATGTAGTTGATGTTTCTCACCCAGCATTTGAAGATCATATGACTGTGGTACGTCAAACGCTTAAGGAATTAAATGCTGTAGACAAGCCAACTATTTACGTTTTCAATAAAATAGACTTGCTTGAAGACTATGATGGCGGTAGTGATATTTTTATAGAAGAACTCAAAAAACGATTGAAAGGTATAGGTGATGACGGTTCAAAAGTCTTTATGTCTGCTTCTGAAAAAGTGAACATTGATACACTAAGAGATGAGATTTTTAAAAAAGTAAAGAAAAAGCACTATCAAATTTTTCCGAATTATTTGAAAGACCAGATATATTAAAATAATTTAGAATTAATTAAAGGTACCGTAGTTCAATGGATATCCCGATGGTGCTATGGCCCCGTAGTTCAATGGATAGAATAGAAGTTTCCTAAACTTTAGATGCAGGTTCGATTCCTGCCGGGGCTACAATCGGGACTAAACTTTAGATGCAGGTTCTGTTCCTAGATATGTTGCATATTGGTGGTCGTATATTGGGAAGTAACTGTAAGGATTGAGAAGTGTATATAAAACTACCTCAGTAAGTTGAAAAATATTTTACAACGAATATTTCATACATCCCTTTATAAAAGTGGGTACTCACGTGCTCGTTTTACAATGTTTGGTATTGTATTACAAGAACTCAGAGTAAACATCAGCCAATTCTTTACATGGCGTAATCCGTTGGTTAGCTTTTTTCGCTCCTTCATGGTATTTCAATCTACCATTATACGATTATTAATAGGCAGAAATGTAAAATATAGTTTTGCATATACAGGTGAAGATAGAATCATTGAATCAATCCTTAAACCTTTGATATATCAAAAAGGATTTTATGTTGATGTTGGGTGCAATCATCCGAAATATATTTCAAATACTTATGCTTTATATAGAAAAGGATGGAGAGGAATATGCATTGATGCTAATGAAGGATTAATTAAAAAATATAGATTACAAAGGCCAAAAGATATAGCAATTAATGCCCTGGTATCGAATGAGGTTAAAACAAAGACATTTTATTTAGCTGAAAACGATGGCTTGTCTACAACGGAGAAGTCGAACCTCGAAGAAATAAAGCAACAGAATATTGAAGTTGAGGAAGTTAAAATGGAATCAAAAACACTAACTTCTATCCTGCTTGAGCACAATGCACCAGAGCATTTTGATGTTCTGTCAATAGACGCTGAGGAGCATGATTTTCAAGTACTTTCTTCTCTTGATTTTAGTCTATTTAGACCACGACTTGTCGTACTGGAAGACGAATTATTTGATTTAAGAGATCCCTATTCAAATCCTTCTTACAAACTCCTCATTGATAGGGGTTATGTCTGTGAGGGTTTTATTTTGAAAAATCTGTATTTTACATCAAAAAGATAAGACTTTGCTTACAGTAATCGTCTACTTCTCTAATGATTCATTGCCCTTTTCTCTCAAACCTTTTGCCAATGGCTATACCTATAGCAAAGCCCACAGCTACTCCGATGGTAATGTTATCCATAGCCACTCCAACGCCAACACCGATGGCCATACCAATTGCAATTCCTTTTGTTAGTGGCTTACTCGGCATATTTTCCCATTAATTTAAATCACTCTTACCAAAACGATACAATATACTTTAGTGTAAGGCTGTGAAAGCTTACATCTATCGTCTCAGGGGCAAAATTTGTAGTCTCAGGTTTTTCAACATCAATCGTTGAGTTGAAGTAAGTGTAGTTGAGCTCGTACTTTCTGTTTTTATCGGTTTTATAAACATAGCTGATCCCATAATATGGGGCTGATTTAAGTGGAGCCTCATAAATGATGTCTGACCTACCCTGTGTGCTGCTATTAAAATAATTGATGAATTTTGACTTGACGTTTACTGAAACATTATAACCTCCCAGCAGAGAGACAGTATGTTTTGGTCTATTGAAGACATCAAGATTTAAGTATATTGGTACTAGCAGTGTTCTTATGTTACTCCTCAAGTTGCCATCCTGTAAGGAAGAGTTGTAATAATAAAATTCCAGGTTTACGCCAATTAACCCGTAATCTCCTCTTATCCCAACCATTGGGGTGGCACTAAAGTTTGTAGTTTTGGCCAGGTCAAAGTTATCTTGTGAGATAGTGGTATATTTGGCACCGACACCTGTTTTAAACTGAATTTTATCATCTGCACTTTTAAATTTGGCTATTTTATATTTATCAGGGTATAAATAATTGTTATACATCGCCAGAAATTCAGCGGCCTCTTCAGGCGATTTGATTTTCTTCACTTCAGTAAAACCACTTTCAAAATTTATGTTGGATTTCAGATCGTTATATATGTTGTTCTTATCCAACAATGTAAAGCTGTTATTTGCATATAAATATGCATCTCGACTACCGTCTGAGTTGATAGCTGCGAAAATACTATATGGCCCAATATTGATCTGCCTTAAAAATAGCTTCTCTCCATTAACATCAGTCGATAGGTAGAATTTTCCACCGTCAGTATATGATGTTACTTCTGAAGCTTGCAGCACCACCTTATCCTTGGTGGTAATAAATTCCTTATTAGTAAAGTAAGGATTACTCTTTATTTTTACTTGATCCAGGGTGTCCCTGGTTGTGGTAATTCGATCTTGACTAAAACTGGATAATGGAACTGTGAGAATTAAACAAAAAAATAAAGTTTGTAAGTAGTTTTTATTTAGCATAAGATACTGATCGCATTTCTCGAATGACTGTTACTTTAATTTGGCCCGGGTACTGCATGTCTTTCTCAATCTTTTGAGAAATATCAAATGAAAGTTGACCTGCTCTATCATCGGTTACATTCTCTGCATCAACCATCACTCTAAGTTCACGACCGGCTTGTATGGCGTAACATTTATTCACACCCTCAAAGCTTAAACCTAACTCTTCAAGCTCTTTAAGCCTTTGGATGTAGCTTTCCATTACTTCTCTACGTGCGCCTGGTCTTGCACCAGAAATAGCATCACAAGCCTGTATGATAGGAGAGATCAAGTGTGTCATCTCAATTTCATCGTGATGGGCTCCAATCGCATTGCATACAATAGGGTGCTCCTTATATTTCTGAGCGAGCTCCATACCCAAAATAGCATGAGGCTTTTCAGGCTCTTCTGGCCATACCTTACCAATATCATGCAGTAGACCTGCTCTCTTGGCTTGCTTTGTGTTAAGTCCTAACTCAGAGGCCATTGTAGCGCATAAGTTGGCCACCTCTCTTGAGTGTTGCAATAGGTTTTGTCCGTAAGAAGATCGGAAGCGCATGCGACCCACCATTTTGATCAATTCAGGGTGTAATCCATGTATGCCCAGGTCGATGACAGTTCTCTCACCTATCTCAACAATTTCTTCGTCTATATTTTTCTTTGTCTTTGCAACGATCTCTTCTATACGAGCGGGGTGGATACGCCCATCTTGCACTAATCTGTGAAGTGAAAGTCTGGCAATTTCTCTACGTACGGGATCGAAACCAGAAATGATGATCGCTTCAGGCGTATCATCTACAATGATTTCTACACCGGTGGCAGCTTCAAGCGCACGAATATTTCGACCCTCACGTCCAATGATTTTACCTTTTATATCATCGCTTTCTATGTTGAAAATAGAAACACAGTTTTCTATCGCATGCTCCGTTGCAGTACGCTGGATGGTTTCTAATACAATTTTCTTAGCGTCTTTGGTTGCGGAGAGTTTAGCTTCTTCCAGGATATCTTTGACATAAGATGAAGCTTTTGTTTCAGCCTCACCTTTGAGTGTTTCGATCAGTTGCTCTCTGGCTTCATCAGCTGTGAGGTTTGAGATTTTTTCGAGGATGTTAACCTTCTGCTGATTGAATTTATCTAGCTCTACCTTTTTCTTGTTGACAACTTCAAGCTGTGCGGTGAGGTTCTCTCGGAGTTCTTTTATCTCTACTTCCTGACGTTTAACATTTTCAAACTCTTTCGAAAGGTGTTGTTCTTTCTGCTTGAGTTTGTTTTCATTATTTATGATTTGGTTTTTCTTACGAGATGCCTCTTCTTCAAATTCTGACTTAAGCTTTAGAAATTTTTCTTTGGCTTCTAATATTTTATCTTTTTTAATGTTTTCAGCGGTGATTTCAGCCTCCTTGATCATCCTTCCGGCTTTTTCTTCCAGCTCTTTTTCTTTTTGAGCATTGCCTTTGGATATCATCGACCTTCCTATCAGAATACCTGCACCCAGTGCAACTATGCCTATTATTGCGAAGTAAATAATACCTTCCATGGTTTTTAATTTAAAAAATGAGTGAAAGGCTATAAGAAGTTGTTTATTGAGACTCGCTCAAGGTAATTCCATACAGCAATTCACATAATGCGATACAGAATTGGGTGGGCAGTAAGAGTTGTGGAAATTCGACTTGCTTCTAAAGTGACTGGTTTACAAGATGATTGAGCTGGTTTATTTTCTCCAACACACTATCATCTAAATCACCTTTATTTTCCTCTGTTTCCATTTTATCTACAAGGCAATCAAATGCTACCATAGCCAACAGGTCTTGCTTATCATCGATTCCAAACCGCTCTCTGTAAGACCTTATTCTTTCATTAATATTTTTTCCCGCTTTCCTAACTCTCTCTTCATCTTCCGGTTTCACCTTCATCGGGTACTCCCTATCCGCAATCTTGATCTTTATTGATAATTCATCCATACGGGAGTATTTATTTACTTAAGTGTGCTATGCACTTGTCGATTTCCTTTATATAATCGTCTATCTTGCTCTTCAACTCAGAAGCACTACCGTCTTCTGTATCTATTTCGTTTACAATTTTACTAATTTTAATCTTATTTTGAAAGCTACCAATTTGCTCGTCTCTTTGCTTGATAAGTGACTTTAAATCAGCGTTTTCGTTCTTCAAAACCTCTAATTCATTGTGTAGCGACTTTTTCTCTCCAATTAAAAGATTTAGCTTTCGTTCTAAAGATGCCAGACTAGATTTAAGAAGGTCTTGATTCATTGTTTATTTTCTGATTATTGCGCCAAGTTTATTTTCAAACGTAGACATAAGCTTATTCATTGTTTTGTCAATGATCTTGTCAGTTAATGTCTTTTGTTTGTCTTGCAAAATAAAACTTAGTGCATATGCTTTTTGATTTTGCTCTATTTTATCCCCTTCGTAGACATCAAACACATTGATTTTTTTAATAAGATGCCTTTCCTGACTCCAGGCAAGTTTCTTAATCTCTTCAAATCCAACACTTTTGTCTATCACAAGAGACAAATCTCTTCGCACTTCCGGAAACTTAGAAACTTCCTCAAATACTATATTAATTTTTGTCTGCTTTAAAAGCAAGTCCCAATTGATGTCAGCAAAGAAAATTTCCTGCTTTAAGTCAAATTTCTTTAATATACTATTTTTTACTTTCCCAAAGCGAGCAACTTCTTTATTATTTATTTTTGAAACTAGTGCATAGTCAAAAGGATATTCATGGATGGCTTCGTTTGTTACTTCTTCTTTGGTAAGCTTCTCTAAAATGATTGATATTATTGCACTGAGATCGTGAAATTCAATCTTTCTATTCTTCTCAATCCAATTTTCAGAAAGCTTGTTGCCGGTCATTAAAACGGCTAATCGCTTGTTTTCTTTATACTTACCATTATTCAAATGATAGGTTTTGCCAAACTCAAATAGTTTCAGATCAGTCTGCTTTCTATTGATGTTATATACAGCAGTTTCTAAGGCGTTATAAAGCATAGACTGCCGCATTACACCTAAATCCTCACTGAGTTTGTTGAGTATTACGACACTATTTTGCTCCTCTAGATTTTCTGCCTGCGCTGCATATTCAGGTTTGGTCAGTGAATTTGTGATTGTTTCATAAAACCCATTAGCTACCAATAGCTCTGAAACCGTTTTTTGTACGCCATCAGGATCTACCTCTGGGAAATTTGCTAAAAAGTCACTTTTTACAAAGTCAGGAAGGTCAACATTATTGAAGCCATAAATTCTTAGGATTTCTTCAATGACATCTGCTTCACGGGTTACATCTACCCTATATGGTGGCACCACAGCTTTGAAACCTTCGTCATTGGCGTTTTCAATGGTAATATCAAGATCCTTGAGAATTTCATGGATCAATTGTTTGTCTAATGATTTACCGATCAGGCGATTTACATTTTTATATTTTACATCAACCGAAAGAGGTTTAATCTCTTCAGGATAGATATCAACAATTTCTGAGGAGATGCTTCCGCCAGTTAATTCTTTGATAAGCATTGCTGCTCTTTTTAGCGCATAAACTGTAAGGTAGGGATCTGTGCCTCTTTCATATCTGAATGAAGCATCGGTTTTCAGCTGATGATGCTGGGCAGTTTTTCTAATATAATCTGCGGAGAAATAGGCACTCTCAAGAAAAATATTGGTTGTTCTTTCGGTTACCCCTGACTTAATGCCACCAAATACGCCAGCGATGCACATACCTTCTTCTTCTCCATTACAGATCATGAGATCTGAGTCCCTCAGTTTTCTTTCTTTCTCATCTAGAGTAGTAAAAGTAGCGCCCGTTGGTAAAGTTTTTACGATTACTTTGTTGCCTTTAATTTGATCTGCATCAAATGCATGCATGGGTTGACCCATCTCATGAAGTACAAAGTTGGTAGCATCCACTACACTGTTAATAGGAGTCAATCCTATTGATTTAAGCCTTTTTTGCAGCCACTCTGGAGAAACACCGACTTTCGCATTGGTAATAGTAATACCACTGTATCGAGGGCAAGCTTCAGTATTTTGTACATCAACTGCGATTTCCAAATTGTGGTCGTCAACTTTAAAGCCGTTAACATCTGGCCATTTTACTTCTTGCTTGTAAACAGCTTTTAGATCTCTGGCCGTGCCTATGTGTGAAGTTGCGTCTGCTCGGTTGGGAGTGAGGCCAATTTCAAAAATATAATCTTCATCAAGATCGAAGTATTCAATGGCAGGGGTGCCATTTGGCAGGTCGGTGTCTAATACCATGATACCATCATGACCAGCTCCTAAGCCAATTTCATCCTCTGCGCATATCATACCTTCTGATACCTCGCCTCGTATTTTAGCCTTTTTTATTTTAAAAGAATCATGCCCGGTAGGGTACAGGGTGGTACCGATTGTAGCTACTATTACTTTCTGCCCTGCCGCCACGTTAGGCGCACCGCACACGATGGGCGATGGGGTATCTGTACCAATATCAACAGTAGTGACTTTGAGTTTGTCAGCGTTGGGGTGTTTTTCACATGTCAAAACTTCACCTATTACCAGGCCTTCCATGCCACCTTGAATTTTGCCAAACTCTTCAAGCCCTTCAACTTCAAGCCCGGTGTCTGTTAGTGATTTAGAAATAGTCTCGACATCCTGATCGAGTTGTATGTAATCTTTAAGCCAGTTTAAAGATATTTTCATTTATAAATAATAGTTAGATGCTAAATAAGTGGGCAAAATTAAGGATTTCATCATTTGATATGTAATTAAATCCCATTTAATAAATTTCAAGCTATTTGCCTGTTATTCGAAGGTCTTTTCGCCTGCCCTGATGGCTACTTGTAACAAGTTTTGCCTTGGGGGTAAAGGACATGTGTAGTTTTCATTATAAGCACAGAAAGGATTGTAAGCTTTATTAAAATCAAGAACAATGGAGTTCCCTCCCGTGTGGGTTACATCAAGATATCGACCGGCCCCATACGTTTCTATGGCGCTGGTTTCATCACCGAACGCAAGGAAAAGTTCGTTTTCTTCTACATTTTCTAAAATGATCAACTCATTCATTGTTTCCTCAAATTCAAAACTTGCCGTACCATAGGTCAAGTATTGTTTTTCTTTACCGTCATTGGTTTGTAAGGTGTATATCTCTTGCGTGTCTACTGGTGTAAAGCGTGCTTTTATCTTGTATTTCAAATCTGCAGGATAATAGTTAAGCTCTTTGTATTCTATATCAGCATCTTTGAAGGGAGACTCATCAGAAAACCGCATAAAGCGATCTGTTTCATCACGATGTTTAGCAATCTCCTCTTCCAGCTGCTCCTGCGTTTGGCCACCAGATAGTGAATAAATCACTGAAACAATGGCAACTACACTTACTACTGCTATTAAAATTTTTTTCTGCATGCTTACATCAAATTTTCATCAGCAAAGCTAAAGTAATTTTCATCAGTAAAGATAATATGATCTAAAACAGGAATTTCTAATACTTTGCCGGCCTCTTTAAGCTTTTTGGTGAGCATAATATCAGCCTGGCTTGGTTTGAGGTTGCCAGATGGATGGTTGTGAACAAGTATAATAGAAGAAGATAGCTCATCCAGTGCGATTTTAAATATCATTTTAGGATCGGCAACGGTTCCCGAAACGCCTCCACTACTTACTTGCTGGCATTTAATGATTTTATTTGCCCGGTTAAGTAAAATAACCCAAAACTCTTCATGGCTTAAGTCCAGTAGATGGGCTTTCATGTGCTCATATACATCTGTGGAACTTGTGATTTTGGGCTTTTTTAGGTGCTCAACATCTTTTCGTCTACGACCCAGTTCAAGTGCGGCAACTATACTGATGGCTTTCGCCTCGCCAATCCCTTTAAATTTCATTAGGTCTTTTACACTGAGTTTTGCCAGGTCATTGAGATTGTTGGTGGTTTGCTGTAAGATCTGTTTAGAAAGATCCACAGCGCTTAACGAAGCAGTGCCTGAGCCAATTAATATTGCGATGAGTTCAGCGTCAGAAAGTGATGACTTCCCTTTAAGGAGTAATTTTTCTCTGGGGCGATCTTCCTCTGCCCACTTTTTAATATCTAAATAGAGTGACTGATCCATGATCTGAAAATTGACCAACAAAAAAAGCTCTGACTTTCATCAGAGCTTCCAAACTTAATAAATAAGTATATTTTTTATAGGCTATTTACAAGCTTAGTAAGATTAGACTTTTTATTAGCCGCATTTTTCTTGTGAATGATGTTCTTCTTAGCAAGTTTGTCAATCATAGACGTTACCTGCTTAAGTAGCTCCTGCGCTTCAGATTTATTAGTAGTATCTTTCAACCTCTTGATAAAAGTTCTGGTTGTTTTGTGCTGATACTTATTTCTTAATCTTTTCGCATTATTTGATCTTATTCTTTTTAATGCTGATTTGTGATTTGCCATATCTGAAATTAAATTCGAATACCCTTCTAATATTTTGAGTGTGCAAAGGTATATCTATTTGTTGAATTTGCAAAATGTAATTTATTAATATTTTTTAGTTTATACATTAATTACATTTGACACATAGATCAATTACAAGGCATTTGAAGCGTATTTTTATCATATTCCTTCTTCTTACCTCCTTTGCAACGTCTGCAAATATATGGGGATTTTTCGCACATCAAAGAATAAACAGGCTCGCAGTTTTTACACTGCCTACAGAAATGATTGGTTTTTATAAGCATAATATTCAATATATCACTGAAAATGCGGTAAATCCTGACCGTAGACGCTATGCGGTAGATGGAGAAGCGCCCCGACATTTTATCGATGTTGATGTGTATGGAGATAGTGCAGTATACAAAATGCCCAGATTCTGGTTTGATGCTGTTGAAAAATACACTGAAGACACACTGAAGGCATATGGTATTGTGCCCTGGCATATCAATTTGATGAAAATCAGGTTGACTGATGCCATGCAAATAGGTGATGCATCTAATATTTTAAGACTATCATCAGATTTGGGCCATTATATCGGAGATGCCAATGTGCCTCTGCACACAACCGTAAATTATAACGGTCAACTTACTGATCAATATGGAATTCATGGATTTTGGGAATCCAGGTTGCCGGAGTTGTTTTCCGATAGTTATGACTATTTCGTTGGTAAGGCAGAGTATATCAACAATCCACAACTGGCAGCCTGGGATGCTGTAACGCAGGCACATGAGGCACTGGACTCTGTTTTACTTTTTGAACGACACCTGAGTGAAAGGATGTCGGCAGATAAAAAATACTCGTTTGAAACACGTGGCCAGTCAACTGTAAAAGTGTACTCCAAAGATTTTTCAAAGGCTTATCATAAGATGCTCGATGGCATGGTTGAGCGACAAATGCTGAAGTCAATTAAAATGGTAGGCGACTTTTGGTATACCTGTTGGATCGATGCCGGGCAACCTGATCTGGATAAACTCATTGATTTTGAGTTTACTGAGGAAGAACTGTTAAAAAGAAAAGAGGAACTGGAGGAGTGGAAGCAGCAACGATTTGAGGGAAGGGAGCATGAAGGAAATTAAACAAAAAAGGCCGCAATAAGCGACCTCTTTTAGATTTTTTATTTCATTAGTTTTTACTCTTCCATAACAGTAGAATCCATGGCAGTCGAGTCCGACTCCATCATTTCCTCAGACATTTCGGGCTCTGGGGCAGGTTTTGATTCCATATAAGATTTTAGGTTGCTAAGACCTTTTTCGTAGTCTGGTCCTAGCATTTCCTCCATATCCATAAAGACATACATTGCTTTCACAAAACTTATCGGTTCTTCCTCATAAGTCCATGTAACTAAAGTCCCATCTCCTTCTTCTTCAAAAATAAATCTGGCATATTGTTCTCCGGGAAAACCAAATTGCATTCTGTAGAGAATCATGCTGTTCTGATCAACGGAATCTATGGTCATGGAGCCACTTCCGACATCTGGTTTCTCGCTAACCCAGCTAAATTTTGCTCCAACTCCAGATGCTGGCCCTTCAATGCTATAATCTGCATTAGGATCTTTCTCATACCAAGATGACCACTCGTTATATGTATCAAACTTGTTTAATTCATTGTACAACTCTTCTGCAGAAGCATCAATGGTTAACGAACGTTCAACATGTACTTTGTCTGGGCCAGCCATATACAACACTAAGTAGGCGAGTAGTAGTATTCCTATAATAACGCCTAAGATTTTTAAAACTTTCATGATTTTGGTTTGTTTTTTAAATAAATGTAGTGAAAATAAAGACATTAGGAAACTGGCAGGGCCTGCAAATTTCTTTTTTGTCTTATTCATTTTTTTCTCTAAATTGACATAAACCAAAACCAAATCATTATGGAAACAGAAACCTCTAAAAACCCACTGATAGCAGAAAAACATGGACTAATGATTGCAATCGGCTTGATTGTATTCTTTTTTCTCATGCGCGTATTTGACTTATTGTATGTTGTGGAGTTAAGAGTTTTTAATGTTGTGATTATGGTAGTGGGGATTATACTTGCTATCAAAGCTTTTAGAAAGACTGGGGAGGAGAAATTTACTTATTTCCGTGGCATGGGTGTAGCTGTGACCACTGGTATTATAGGCTCTATCATCTTTGGCGTATTTGTGTTCTTTTATGTGTCATTTATTGATACCGGGCTAATGCAATCGATCATTGAAAATGAGCCCATGGGTAGATTTATGAATCCTTACATAGTGTCTGTGATCATTGCTGTGGAGGGGGTTGCTTCAGCGCTGCTGGTGAGCTTTATTCTTATGAATTACTTGGACCCAACAAAACTCGAATAGAACTTACATTATAAATTTATTGGAAAGGCTTCTCACAATGTTGAGAGGCCTTTTCTTTTTTACATGTAGATTTGAGCTATGAATTATATTTCAGTAGATAGCGTATCGAAATCTTTTAATGAAAGAATCCTTTTTAAGGGGTTGTCATTTGGGATTGCACAAGGGGAAAAGATGGCGCTGGTTGGTATGAATGGTAGTGGAAAATCTACTTTACTCAAAATTTTGGCTGGAATAGAAGTGCCTGATAGTGGTGAAGTTGTAGTCAATAATGAAGTAAAACTTACCTACCTGGGTCAGCAGCCAGAGTTTGATGGTGATGATACCGTACTGGAGGCAATTCTCTATAGTGACGACCCAATTCCTAAACTCATCAAAGACTACGAATACCACATTGTGAAAGCCGAAGAGGATATGAAGTCTGCTGAAATCTTATCTGACCTTATGGTGAAAATGGATGAGCTGGATGCCTGGAGTTATGAGAGTCAAGTAAAAGAGATATTGGGCAAGCTTGGTATTCATGAGTTGAACCAAAAAGTTTCTACCTTATCAGGTGGGCAGAAAAAGAGGGTAGGCCTTGCTAAGGCACTGATCGAAAAGCCTGACTTAATTATATTGGATGAGCCAACTAACCACCTTGATTTAGATATCATCGAGTGGTTGGAAAACTACCTTTCAATGAGTGACCTCGCACTTATCATGGTTACTCACGACCGCTATTTCTTAGACAAGGTTACGTCTAAAATAATAGAGCTAGATCAGCAAACACTTTTTCACTATGAAGGTAATTACACCAATTATTTAGTGAAAAAAGAGGAACGCGAACATTATCAATCGGTAGAAAAAGAGAAAGCGAAAAACCTATATAAGAAGGAGCTGGAGTGGATGCGAAGACAACCCAAAGCCAGGGGAACAAAGGCTAAATACCGGGTTGAGGCATTTGGCGATGTGAAGGAAAAAGCAAATAAGGACCTCTCAAAAAGCAGCTTAAACCTTGATGTAACCACCAGAAGGCAGGGAAAGAAAGTGTTAGAGTTAGAGTCTATTGAAAAGTCTTTTCAGGGAGAGCAAGTGGTTAAGCCGTTTGAGTACGTCTTTAAGAAAGGTGAGCGGCTTGGTATTGTTGGAAAGAATGGTTCCGGAAAATCTACCTTCCTGAATATGCTAACCGGTAACGTTATTCCTGACAGTGGCAAGGTGGTGAAAGGAGAAACTACGGTGCTTGGATACTACAAACAAAGAGAACCTGATTTTAAACCCAATCAGAAAGTAATAGAAGTGGTGCAGGAGATTGCTGAAGTTGTGACCCTTTCTGATGGTAGTAGTGTTTCGGCCTCACGTTTTTTAACTCAGTTCAAATTTTCACCCAAAGCCCAATATGACTTTGTTGAGAAGCTCAGTGGAGGTGAAAAAAGAAGGCTTCAACTACTTTTGGTACTCATCAAAAATCCTAATTTTCTAATTCTCGATGAGCCGACCAATGATCTTGATTTAGACTCACTCAGAGTGTTGGAAGAGTTTTTGGAAGAGTTTACTGGATGCCTGATTATCGTTTCTCATGATAGGTATTTTCTTGACAGACTGGTTGATCATTTATTTATTTTTGAGAAGAATAAGCCTATTAAGGATTTTGCAGGAAACTATACTGATTTTCGAGAACATCTTTCTGAAAAGAAAAAAAATAGACAGCCTGAGGCTAATTCAAAACCAGTTAAGCATAAAGACAAGTCTGCTCAAAAGACTCAAAAGACTAAAATGACTTACAATGAGAAAAGAGAATTTGAGGGGCTTGAAAAGGAAATTGCAAAACTGAATGCGGAAAAAGAACAACTTGAAGTAAAGCTCAACTCAGGAGAAGCAGATCATGAGCAGTTGATAGACTGGGGTACGCAATTAAAAACAATAGAAGATATTATTGATGAAAAGGAGCTGAGATGGCTTGAGTTGTCTGAGTTAGAAAATTGATTAACATTGAAATTATGAGATATCAACCATTACCAAATACTTTTTATAAATCGACCAGGGAGAAATTCGTTAAAGAATTAAAGCCAAACTCAATTGCGGTTTTCAATGCCAATGACATCATGCCGACCAATGCCGATGGTACTATGGCATTTCGACAAAATAATGATCTTCTTTACCTGTCTGGTATCGATCAGGAAAAGAGTATATTATTGGTCTACCCTGATTTTCATGATAAGAAAAATCGTGAGATACTCTTTCTGACAGAGACTAATGAAAATATTGCCATTTGGGAAGGTCATAAATACACGAAGAGTGAAGCGACCGAAGCATCAGGCATTAAATCAGTGTACTGGTTATCACAATTCGAAAGTGTTTTCAACACATTGATGGCTGAGGCGGAGCATGTTTACCTTAATACTAATGAGCACATAAGAGCATCTGGTAAAGTGGAGACGCGCGATGCACGATTTTTAAAATGGTGTAAGGAGCACTATCCGTTGCATAAATACGAACGGTCTGCACCTATCATGCATAAGCTTAGAGCTATAAAAGCACCGGAAGAGATTGCTGCGATGCAAGAGGCATGTAATATCACAGAGAAAGGCTTTAGAAGAGTGGCTCAGTTTGTAAAACCTGGAGTGATGGAGTATGAGATAGAAGCCGAATATGCCCACGAGTTTTTGCGTAATAGGTCAAGAGGTTTCGGGTATACTCCGATAATTGCATCGGGTTTTAGCGCTTGTGTATTGCATTATATCGACAACAACCAGCAGTGTAAAGATGGTGATATTTTGTTGATGGATGTGGGTGCGGAATATGGCAACTACAATGCAGATATGACACGTTGTTTGCCAGTAAATGGTCGATTTACGCAGCGACAAAAAGATGTATATAATGCAGTTTTAAGAGTGAAACGAGAGGCCATACAAATGTTGCGACCCGGAAATACTATTCCAGAGTATCACAAAGAAGTAGGTAAAGTAATGGAGGGTGAGCTCGTTGGTTTAGGTTTAATCGATAGAACAGATATCAAAAATCAAAAACCTGAAATGCCTGCTTACAAGAAGTACTTCATGCATGGCACTTCTCACCATATTGGGTTAGATGTGCATGATGTAGGCAATATTTACAGAAAAATGGAAGAAGGCATGGTCTTTACCGTTGAGCCAGGCATTTACATACGAGAAGAAAGCCTGGGCATCAGACTTGAAAATGATGTGGTGATAACTGAAAATGGATTGAACGACCTGATGGCCAACATTCCTATCGAGGTGGAGGAGATTGAGGATTTGATGAATAGTTAACCTGTAAAGGCCTTTGATATATCTGAGGGATCTTTTTTTCGTGGCTTCTTTCTGATCATTCTGATAAAGAAGTTGTTTTTTAAACCATGTTTATAAGCCCAGTTTATTATACGCACTCGCTGTCGGGTAGTGTACATGACCAACAGTACAACAACCAAAATGAGGTAAAAGATTGCAATAATATTAATAAACATCTGGGGTCAGTCTTGTTGAGGTAATTTAGTAATTAATTGAGCCATATCGTAGCTAAATTTTTATTACTATTTAGTTGTGGAGTTTATGCCCTTATAAAGAGGCTAATTTGCCACAACTTTTAATCTGCATATATTTTAGAAATATCAGATTTAGGTTTAGTTTGGGTACGCTTCGTGGCTATTATTTTATAAATGTAGCTATTGTTGAATCCTCTTTTAGCGGCCCAATCGGCTATTTTTTGACGTTGCTTATTTACTAATCGCACTACAACAAAAATTGCTAGAGCTAAATAAATTGATGATAAGATAGTAACAAACATGGTTTTATTAATTTTGGTCTATTACTATAAATTCAATCATCATACCACATGGAAAAATCTAATATTCATAACTCAGATAAAGCACCAGAGCCAGTAGGTTTATATCCTCATGCACGTAGAGTAGGGAATCTGTTATTTCTATCAGGTGTGGGTCCTAGAAAAAGAGGCACAAAAGAAATTCCGGGTGTTGAACTAAGAGAAGACGGAACAATTGCCTCTTATGATATTGAAAAACAGTGCCATTCTGTATTTGAAAACGTAAGGCTTGTATTAGAAGCTTCAGGCTCCAGTTGGGATAAACTCGTTGATGTGACCGTATTTCTGACCAATATGAAAGCTGATTTTAAAAAATACAATGAAGTATATGCACAATACTTCAAAGACAACCAACCATGTAGGACAACTGTAGAAATCAATGCATTGCCCACACCTATTGCCATTGAATTGAAATGTATAGCAACGATTGATTAATGATTGGTTCTACAGATTTAGGAAGTGACCTGAAACTCTCGCAATTAGTTTTGGGCATGTGGCGTATTCACACGCTTTCGAAGCATGAACTAGGTGATTTGATTAGTTCAGCGCTCGAGCTAGGTATAACAAGTTTTGATCATGCCGATATATATGGCGGGTATCGCTGTGAAGAGGCTTTTGGCAAATGGTTTAAAGATCAAAATATAGATCGTGCGGAGGTGCAACTTATAAGTAAATGTGGGATTAGGCTGGTTGTTGATAATAAACCGGAGCACCGTGTTAAGCATTATGACACAAGCAGAGACCATATCATTTATTCTGTTGAAACGTCACTGAAAAAGTTGAATACTGACTACCTTGATCTTTTATTGATTCACCGTCCTGATCCTTTGATGCGTCCTGATGAAGTTGGCGCTGCTTTTGACAAGCTTAAGGCTAGTGGAAAAGTGAGGCATTTCGGAGTTTCAAATTTTAAATTTGATCAACTGGATTTGCTGCAAGAGAGTTGTGATATGCCTCTGCTGACTAACCAGATTGAAATTTCACTATTTCATAATCAGCCTCTATTTGACGGAACACTTGATCGCCTAATGAAACGTAAGATTAGGCCGATGGCTTGGTCTCCTTTAGGAGGCGCGAAAAACATTGTGAGATTGACAGAGCAACCCGAAGTTGTAGCAATTGCAGAGAAATACGAAGTGAGCCCCGGTGTATTAATCCTTTCGTGGTTGTTGCAACATCCCGCTGGTATTGTACCTGTCGTTGGCACCATGAATACCGAAAGGCTTAAGACATTTCCTAAAGCAATACATTTAATTTGGGATCGACAGGATTGGTTTTATTTATTACAGGTTGTAAGAGGCCATGCAGTTGCTTAACTCGTGCATTAAAAAGCCTCTCAATTACGCATTGAGAGGCTTTTTATATGAGTTTTTATAATAGTTATACAGCAAAACTTTCACCACAACCACAAGTACGTGATGCGTTAGGGTTGATGAATTGAAAGCCTTTACCATTTAATCCATCAGAAAAGTCAAGTTTGGTACCCAATAGGTAAAGCAAACTTTTCTTATCCACCAGGATTTTAATGCCGTTATCTTCGAAGATTTCATCTGAATCTTCAATAGAAGAGTCAAACTTTAGTTCGTACATCAGACCAGAGCAACCTCCACCCTGTACAGCTACTCTGATATTATGATTTTCGGTTTTACCTTCCTCTTTCCTCAGCGCAATTATTCTTTCTTTGGCTTTTTCTGTTACGTTAATCATATCAGTAATTTTTTTATGCTACAGGATTTAAAACAACACTAAAAACGGTGATTGTGTTCATATCACGGCCATAATATAGCTTATCTAAAGCATCATAAGCGTTAGAAGCGCGGAAATAAGATGTATGCAACTCCTTGTCACCTTTGGCTATCCATTGAATGGTGTAGGAGCTTTCCTTCTCCTTATCATTCTGCACATAATCCATCATTTTGTTGAGTGCATCAACTTTATCAAACCCCTTCACTGAGTGGTATAAAAATGATTGATTATGTCTCGGATTGATTGTAATCAAATCGAGCTTTACTTTGCCTTCTACATTGGCATATTCAAATATCAATGCATTGCTGCGTAATCCAAGATAGCTTTTTATTTCCTTTTGAATTCTGGCTGCTTCTACATGTACATCATTAGCTGTTTCCATCATATGTCAAATCCTTGATGATTGTGAATCTACAATTAAACTTTCGAGTAATTTAAAAAGTTTCAACTTTACCTCAAAGTTAGTCAAATGCCTGACAACAGAATATATTAACAGAGTTCAATTAAAAAATTAAAACAGTCTTGTCGATTTTATTAATAAATGAGAGTTTTGAATTATGCTAAAAGTAGAACATATAGGAATTGCCGTAAAAGACCTGAAAAAGTCCAATGATCTTTTTCAGAAACTTTTCAATCAAACACATTATAAAGTTGAAAGCGTGGCTTCAGAAGGAGTTGATACCTCCTTTTTTAAAGTGGGTGACACAAAAATCGAACTTTTGGAGGCTTCATCAGAAGATTCTGCCATTGCCAAATTCATAGAAAAAAGGGGAGAGGGCATTCATCACATCGCATATGAGGTCGAAGACATACATGCAGAAATGAAACGCCTCGAATCAGAAGGGTTTACCCTCATCAACAAAGAGCCTAAAAAAGGGGCTGATAATAAGTTGGTGTGTTTTCTACATCCTAAAACTACTAATGGTGTACTAATAGAACTTTGCCAGGAGATTACCGGTTCTTAAAACTTTTAAAAGTTTTCGGAGCCTGAGCCTTATCATATTGGATCGAATTGTAATGTTTCAACTTCTTTTTACCCAATTTGGTACGGTATTGTGGTTTTGGTCCACAGGCAATAAATAAAAAGCAACAACTAAGGACAACTGATAAAATTCGAGCAATCTTCTTCATAATCTTTCTGTTTCAGTTACTTTAAATACGCTCGCCTTGTGATAAAGTAATCGCTGATTCTTGCCATAATAGATAATACCCTACCTTTGCACGATCAAATACTTATGCAACCGATGAGTTGCAGGTTTAGAATAGAAGAAAATGGAAGAAAAACGTACAGAAATCAATAAAATAGGAGAATTCGGGCTGATTGATATGATCAGTAAAAAGTTTGAGCTTGTAAATGCGGAAAGCGAAACTGGTATTGGTGACGATGCAGCCATTCTCCAGCCAGGAAAGGATCAAAAGCTTGTTGTAACCAGCGACATGTTATTGGAGGGGGTGCATTTTGATTTATCTTATATGCCGCTCGCGCACTTAGGTTTTAAATCAATTGCCGTTAATGTTTCGGATGTTGCCGCAATGAATGCTATTCCAAAACAGGTGACTGTCAATATTGGTCTGAGTAATAGATTTTCAGTAGAAGCAGTAAATGCCTTATATGAAGGAATAAAAGCAGCCTGTGATCATTATAAAGTCGATCTTGTGGGTGGCGATACGACATCTTCAGGGAGTGGCTTGGTTCTTTCAGTCACTGCTATCGGCCAACAAAAAGCTGACCTTTTGGTAAAACGCTCAGGTGCGCAACAAAACGACATTATTTGTGTGACAGGAGATCTTGGCGGGGCATATATGGGGTTAAATGTTTTAGAAAGAGAAAAACAGGTATATATAGCCAATCCAGATATGCAACCTCAGCTTGAGAAGTATGATTATATTGTACAAAGGCAGTTAAAGCCAGATGCAAGAATGGATATTATACATGAGCTGGCAGAGCTTAATATAAAGCCTTCTTCAATGATTGATATATCTGATGGGTTGGCATCAGAACTTATGCACCTTAGTGCCAATAGCAATGTGGGTGTTGCTATTTATGAAGATAAATTACCTATTGACAAACAGACTTATGATACTGCCTATGAGTTTAAAATTGACCCTACTACTTGTGCGTTAAATGGAGGTGAAGATTACGAATTGCTATTTACCATTAGTCAGGATGATTTTGAAAAATTAAAAAACCATCGTGACATTCATTTCATTGGCTATGTGCATGAGAAAGATAAGGGCAATGTAATGCAAAGCAAGAATGGTAACACGGTGCCTATACAGGCTCAGGGTTGGGATCATTTGAAACAGAACGATTAGCAATAGGGAATGTTACTTTAAATGTAGTGTGACTTCCGTTGCTTGTGGCGCTGATCTCACCTTTGTGCAGTTCGATAAACTTTTTGCATAAGATGAGACCCAAACCGGCACCTTTTTCATTAGAGGTGCCTCTTTGACTAAGGTTGGGTTTTTTGTCGAATAGTTTTTTGATTGATTCCGGTGTGATGCCTATTCCTTCATCAACTATTTCAATAGCCACAAAACCCCCTTCTTTATAAGCTTTTACATTTACCGCTTTGTATTTAGGAGTAAATTTGAGCGCATTAGACACCAGATTGCGCAAAATGATGTAGGACATATTTTCGTCTGCAGCGATAAAAAGGTCATCTTCAGTATCAAAAGTGAGCTTTATAGACTTCTTTTTTGCTGTTAAAATGTACAATCCTTTCACTTTTTCAATCAAATCTTTCACAGAGACTGTCATAGGGTTGTAGTTAATATTACCCATTTGAGAAAGGGACCAATACAGCGTGTTGTCTATAAGATCTAGAGACTTGCCAACAGAGTTTTTAATAGATGTAGCATGAGCTTTGATTTCCTTTGGAGTCATTTGTTCGTAGTGTTCGACCAGTAGCCCCAAAAATCCTTCAAGTGTGGTAAGTGGTGCTCTTAAATCATGTGATAGTATGGAAAAAATAAAATCCTTTTTTTGATTAAGGTCAGAAAGTTCGTCTTTGGATTTTTTCAACTCATGCGTACGCCTTTCAATTTCTTTTTCAAGGAGCAGTTTTATTGCTTTTGTTTGTTTTAAACGCCTGTCGATAGCCACATAAGTTATTAAACCAATCAACGAAACTAAAATGGCGTAAAACCACCACTTCATCCAAAATGGAGCATTTATGTTAATGTTGATGGAAGCATGCTGCACTTCTTCAACACCATCTGGGCTGATGGATTTTACTTTAAAAATATAATTACCATGTTTTAAGCCGGTGTAGGTAGCACTATTTTTATTTCCGGCATATACCCAGTTGTCATCAAAATTTTCTAGTTGATAATAGTATTTATTATCATTTGCTGTACTGAAGTGGCTGGCACAATAATTAAATCTTAAGAAATTATGTTCGTGGCTTAAGTCAAGAGTTTCTTTACCGAGTAAAGACATTTTAGGATGCAAATACTCGTTATTACCAACGAATTCATTTAATATTTCAACATCTAGAATTATAGATTTCGGGCTATGCGGGTTTTTCTCAATATTGTGCGGGTTAAACAAGTTAAACCCATTGACTCCGCCCAAGGCTATCTCTCCATTTTTTCTCTTAGTGAAAGCAAGTCTGTTAAACTCGGCTCCCTGTAGACCATCATTGATATCGAAAATTTCAGTTTCCTCTGAGTTTATATTAAAACGGCAAACCCCGTTATTGGTAGAAAGCCATAAATTGCCATTTTCATCAGAAATCGCTGCATAGATGGCGTTATTTGGGAGGCCATCACTTGTTGTATACTTCCTAAACGCTTTAGTGTTGAGATCAATTTTTACTAACCCACCGTTGAAGGTTCCCACCCAGAGCGTGTCTGCTAATCTTTCTATATACATGACCATTGGGCCTCTCGAATCATCAAAAGTGTAATACTCTGCAGTTTGACTTTGAATGTTAACTTTTGCTACTACACCATATGAGCCAATCCATAATATACCCTGAGGATCTTGGTAAATGGTGCGTGCAAACTGATCCATAGCCTGAGTAGCTTTAATTTCTTTGCTTGGCTTTAGTTCTAGAAATTTAAAAACATTAGTCTTTAAATTATAAACACCTACTTGCCCTTCAGAAAGAATCAATAGAGTATCGTTGCGATAAGGAACAATAGCTCTTGCCCTGCTATTGGTTAACTTCTTGAAGGTAAGGATAGGATGTGGTTTGTGATACTGTAGTGCTTTATCAACCAGATACATTCCTTTGGAGGTGGCTACTAGTATTTCACTAGTGTTGAGGTCATAAAAATCGTAAGGTATTATTTTGTTTGTCCTGGTACCGATCTTTCTTTTTTGAAAAACATTCGAACCATTTGGGAGTTTATTTACAGTGCCATCTTCTGTTGCGAGCCAAAGGTTTTCGTCACTATCTTCGTAAATGCCTCTGACCAAATCGGCACTAAGTGAAGTTTCTTTTAATGGTAGGTGCTTGAAGTATTTGAATTTGGTTTTGTAAGGATCATATCGGTTAATTCCTGCTGAAGTGCCTATCCAAATGGTTTTATTGGATTCTTGAAATATTGAAATTGTACGGTCAGCTGATATGCTGGTGCGATCATAAAAGTCTTTGGTATAATGAGAAAAACTACCATTTGAATACACATAAAGGCCCTCACGGTCAGTGAGTACCCAAATTTGAGAATCTTGATCCTGAAAAATTTTGGTCACAGCATAGTTCAGATTCAAAATATTAGAAAATCCTTTACTTGTATTTTCAAATAGACCACTATTGGCCGTTCCTAGCAATAAATTCGCACCATTATAGGCAAGGCTTGTTATTGTTACACCTTCATCAAGGGTGTGCTTTTGTATCGAAGTCGAATTATGAATTTCATATAATACATTGTTGGAGGCATATTGCAACATGCCTGTTGGTGAAATACCCATTGCAGTTACCGACTGATCGACAACGGAGTTGATTTCGCCAGACCTATCAAACGAAAAAATACCATTTGACTCTGCATTAAGCCATATTGTGCTGTTACGGTCAATATAAATTTGCCTAATTCCAACAGGTTGTCCATTGGTGGTTTTTACAGGATGAAAGGTAAAGCTATTGGTGATGTAATTGAATCGGGCAATACCAGCGTTTGTTCCCACGAGTAAAATGCTATCATTCAATACCTGAAGACCACGATAATCTACGACACTACTCAAAGGGCCATCTGGTGTAATGGAGTGGAGTTCAAATTGGTAGCCATTATACCTGTGAATGCCATCAAAGGTCGAAAACCATAGCAGGCCAAAATGGTCTTGAGTAATACTTGTGATAGGGTTTTGGGCGATCAGCCCTGGTATGAATATGCGATCAAAGAGGATCTTGTTTTTAACCTGACCAAAGGCTAAGTTGACTGATAGTATTAGACATATTGTAATTCCTCTATATCGCAAAAGCTAAGACTCATTCTTCCGGATAGGGAATATATACAAAATTTGTGAAACCATCATCCACAACAAACAAGCAACAAAACTCATCAGGGTCTTTATATGAGCCCTTAAACTCATCTACTTTATCAGGACCTATAAGTTCTCGTTGTATAAATTCATCTAAATAAGAAGCGTTGTAATTCCAATTAGTAGCCAGATCTGTTTTTCCAATTAATAGTGTACCTATAGGCAAATCAATTTTTGAAATAGCAAAAATAGGATGGTCGGAAAAACCTCGTTTTCTAATTTGATAGGAAGCTTCTTTTAGGGTGTCAGATACTACAACAAAGTCTTCTGTGATTGACCCCAGGTATTTTCCGCTTAATTCTGGATCGTTATGCATTACTTACTCTTGTTTTTTTTGCAAAGGTAGAAAGTTATCACAAACCGTCTGTCCCTAATCTTTAAGAGTCATTGAGAATTATTGCTAAATTTAATACCAAACTTAATTTTAGCCTAAAATGAAAAAAGTCTTACTAACAGTCCTATCTACTTTTATTGTCTCTTTTGCCATGGCTCAAAGCATATTAGAGCCCTATAAAAAACGTGACCAATTGGCTCAGGAGTCGGTGCTAAATAACTATCCCGCCAGAAATATTGGCCCTGTAGTGCAGGGAGGGCGTATTGTGGATATTGCCGTTAATGCAAATAATCCTAAAGAATATATTGTTGCTTATGCCTCTGGAGGCTTATTCAAAACAACAAATCATGGTGTAACATTTGAACCTATATTCGATGAGGTAGATGCACTGGGTATCGGTGACCTGGCCATGGCACCAAGCGATGGGAATATTATTGTTGTGGGTACAGGAGAAAATAACAGTAGCCGATCAAGTTATGCTGGCTCTGGTGTATATAAGTCTACAGATGGCGGACAAAACTGGTCGCATTTAGGCCTCGAAAATACACAACACATCGGCAGGGTTATTATCCACCCTACAAACCCTGAAACAATTTGGGTAGCATCGATGGGAGCGCTTTATTCAAACAACGAAGAAAGAGGTGTATATAGATCAACCGATGGAGGAAATAGCTGGACTAAAACACTTTATATCAATGACAGTACTGGCATTATCGATTTGGTGATAAATCCAAAAAACCCAAACCAGCTTTGGGCCAGTGCCTGGGAGCGTACGCGTAAGGCCTGGAATTTTAAAGGTAACGGACCTGGTTCGGGCATTTATAGATCAGATGATGGAGGTGTTACCTGGCAAAGAATTATGGATGGTTTCCCGGAAGGAAAACAAGTGGGCAGAATAGGTCTTGATGTTGCGGCCTCATCGCCAAACATTCTTTATGCATTTTTAGACAACCAGGCCGAGACAAAAGAAAAGAAAGAGGAAGTCAAATCTGATGACCTGAAACTTCAGGACTTTAAAGACATGACGGCCAGCCAACTATTGGCTTTAGACAATGATGTTCTCAAAGACTTTCTTGAAAAGAATGGCTTCCCTAAAAAATACACACCTGAACTACTCAAAAAAGAAATCAGGCAAGGTAAGTATGAGCCAAAGGCAGTGGCTGAGTATTTCGGTGATGCCAATGCCGCTTTATTTAATACTTCTGTAATTGGTGCAGAAATGTATAGGTCTGATGACGCTGGTGATACATGGAAAAAGATGAACAGCTATGATTTGGATGGTGTGTATTTTACATATGGCTATTACTTTGGAGAGGTGAGGGTAGCCCCTGATAATCCAGATGTCACTTACATTTTTGGTGTGCCATTGCTTAAGTCAATAGATGGTGGTGAGACCTATGCAAGAATAGATACGATTGGTGATGTGCATGTCGATCATCACGCCTTATGGATCGACCCCAAAGACTCTAAACACATCTTGTTAGGCAATGACGGTGGCTTATATGAAAGTTACGATGAAGGAGCCAACTGGAGGCATATCAACAACATGTCGGTGGGTCAGTTTTACACGGTGAATGTTGATATGGAAAAGCCATATAACGTTTATGGAGGACTTCAGGATAATGGTACTTTGGTGGGTTCGTCCAAATCAATTCCGAATCGTACGGAGCAATGGCAGCAGATTTTCGGTGGAGACGGCATGTTTGTCTACCCTGATCCCAGAAACAGCGATATTGTTTACACAGGCTTTCAGTTCGGTAATTATTTTAGAATAGACAGGAAAAATAATGATTTTAAAAAGATAACACCTGTTCACGATATAGGTGAGCCAGTATTACGCTTCAACTGGAGGACTCCGGTTAAGCTGAGTAGTCATAACCCTGATATTGTATATATGGCCTCCCAAAGAATGCATAGAAGCTTCGACCAGGGAGAAAATTGGGAAACGATTAGCCCTGATTTGACAAAGGATTTACCTCAAGGCAATGTCCCTTTTTCTACTATTTCTGAGTTTTCAGAGTCACCACTAAAATTTGGTTTGATCTACGTGGGCACTGATGATGGTAATGTGCAAATGACACATGGCAGCGACTGGAAAATGATTGCCAATGGTTTGCCAAAAAATAAATGGGTAAGTTCTATTCAGGCCTCACCACACAATGAATCGACAGTTTTTGTGACGCTCAATGGGTATAGAGAAGATGATTTTAATGCCTATTTATATATGAGCGATGACTATGGGTCAAATTGGAAATCATTAAAGGCCAATTTGCCTGATGTTGTTGTCAATGATCTCATTCAGGATCCGGTTAACCCTGATTTACTTTACCTCGGGACGGATCATGGAACTTATGTTAGTTTAAATAAAGGAGATAGCTGGGATCTTTTAAAAAGTATTCCAAATGTTGCATCATATGATCTGCTCGTACACCCACGTGACAATGAGTTGGTAGTAGGTACACATGGCAGAAGCATTTATATCGTTGATGCCAAGCCATTGCAGGCTATTGCTGGTAATACAAACATCTCTGTAAAGTTATTTGATATTGATGATGTGAGACATTCTAATAGGTGGGGCGAAAGCAGGTATCCATATTTAAAGCCATTCTTACCAAGCATGACGTTGAGCTATTATTGCTCAACTCCTGGTGAAGCGAATATTTCAGTCAAAGATGAAGAAGGTCAGGCGATTCGTGTTTGGACGACATCAGTTAAGAAAGGCTTTAATAAAGAAAAATGGGATTTGAAGGTCAGCTATGCGCCAAAGAAAAAGAAAGCAGAAGGCGTTTATAATTTTATTAAGAAGGGGAAATATACGATTGAAATATCTATGAATGGGGTAGCGGATAGCCAGGAATTTGAAGTGAAGTAAGCTTAGAAACGCGACTTAAAGGGGTATTTTACCTAAAGTTTTAAGTTGGGAGTTCACGAAAACAATCACTTCACGAAAAAATGAATTGAATTCTTTTTCGAGTTCTTCATAGTGCTTTGAAATGTCGAAGGCGGCCATTTCCATTTTTGAATTAAACTTAGTTCGTTTCGACATGCCAGTAAGTGCCCTATCAATGCCAGATAACTCGGCATAATTGTAGAGCCAATTGTCCCGTTTCATATAGCCCAGCATGAAACCAAATCTTTCTGGGAAGATATCTTTATACTGATCTAGTGTGTTGTACACGTATTGTGTAAAACTTAATAAGTCCATTGTATGATATTCAGGCCAGTTTTTCGCGAGATAATGGTCATAGGCTACATCCACAATTACACCAGAATAATGTCGATACTTTTCACTAAATCTTTTTTTACTCTGTGTTACCATTTTGTGGTTGTCAGTAAATTCATCGATCAGCCGATGTAATAAAATGCCATTGGCAATAGTCTTCTCGTATTGTTCAAATCGTTTGCCTTTCACAAAATCACCCATAAAATTCCCAACCATAAGTTTGGGATTTTCACCAGATAAGTATGCGTGAGCCAGAAAATTCATAGATGGAAAGATAGGGATACATTAAATTCTATTATTTATAAACCATAAAAAGTTTATATTTAACGTCTTAATAATTAGCTAATGAATATCAACCCACACATCAACATACTGGTGCAGTTGGCAAAGATTGATGGAGAAACTGATTCGGCAGAACTAGAGCTTATTCGGCAGATTGGTGCGTCTAATAAAGTTTCCGATGAAGATATTGAAAGTATAATTAGTCAAACAGCTGCTGAAGACACAATACCTTCCCTTGAGCATCTTTCTCGTGAGGAGAAAGTCAGCTTGATGACTAATTTGGTGATGGTAATGAAGATTGACGGTAAGATTCATAAAGAGGAAATGAAATTTTGTATGCAAGTGCTCAAGAAACTTGGCTATGAAGAAAATTCATTATTCGATTTAGTATCTACCACTTATATTGACCCACGGATAGAGGAAGTTGATATTGAAAAAATAAGAGCCAGAGCTGAGAAGTTTTTGGACTAAACTAAAAATATATCATGCAGAACTACAAAACTACCTTATTAATTGGTTTACTATTTTTCGCCTTCAACGCAGCCTTTGCTCAGCAAACTTTTATCCATTGTGGTCTTCTGATAGATGGTGTCAGTGACAGGGCTCAAAAAGAGATGACCATCGTTGTTGAAAATAATAAAATTATTTCTGTTGAAAAAGGTTATAAAACGGCCTCTTCCGATGTGAAAATCATCAATTTAAAAGACAAAACAGTTATGCCAGGCCTTATGGATATGCATGTGCATATTGAAGGACAAACAAGTCCTGACAAGTACATTAAAGGGTTTACTCAAGACAAAGTAGATGTAGCTTATGATGCAGCAGTTTATGCAAATACGACCCTAATGGCTGGTTTTACTACCGTGAGAGATATGGGTGGAAGTGGTGTAAATACTGCTCTTAGAGATGCAATTAAAGCAGGTAAGGTGCCAGGCCCTAGAATTTATTCCGCAGGAAAAGCCATAGGTACCACAGGTGGTCATGCCGATCCCACAAATGGTTACAGGAGTGATCTAATGGGAGATCCAGGTCCTAAAGAAGGCGTTATTAATGGGCCTTGGGAAGCAAGAAAGGCTGTAAGACAGAGATATAAAAACGGGGCTGATGTGATTAAAATAACTGCGACTGGAGGTGTTTTAAGTGTAGCCAAAGATGGCTCAGGCCCCCAGTTTGCAGTTGAAGAACTAAGAGCAATTGTTGAGACTGCCAATGAGTATGGGATGATTACTGCCGCGCACGCGCATGGAGCAGAAGGTATGAAGAGAGCAGTAGAGGCTGGTATAACTTCTATCGAGCATGGCACAATGATGACACCTGAAGTAATGGAGTTGATGAAAAAACATGGTACTTATTATGTGCCTACCATAACGGCTGGAAAGTTTGTGGCAGAAAAAGCAAAGATTGAAGGGTATTACCCTGCATTGGTAGTGCCAAAGGCTTTAGAAATTGGTCCTAAAATTCAAAACACCTTCAAACAGGCCTACGAAGCAGGTATAAAAATCGCATTCGGTACAGATGCTGCGGTATTCCCTCACGGAGAAAATGGAAAGGAGTTTGGCTACATGGTTGAGGTAGGTATGAAACCAATGGAAGCCATTAAATCAGCAACGATTGTCGCAGCTACCATGTTAAAAGTACAGGATGAGTTGGGTTCAATTGAAAAAGGTAAAAAAGCAGATATCGTAGCGGTAGATGAAAATCCTTTAGAAAATATTGCTACAATGACCATGTCACCTTCGTTATGAAAGACGGCACAGTTTATAAACAATAGGCCCTTCAACGAGAATCACTAGCAACCAGAAACCAGAAACCAGAAACCAGTAACTAGCACCCAGCACCCAGTACCCAGTAACTAGAGCCCAGCACCCAGAGCCCAGCACCCAGCACCCAGCACCCAGCAACTAGCACCCAGTTACTAGAGCCCAGAACCCAGCACTAATTCTCATTCAAATAATGCCGCTGTTTGTACTTGTAGCTCAGGTAAGAAAGAACGTTTCCAAAAGCATTTATGCTCTCCATAAGTTCATCAGGTACGTTTTTGCCATTCATTCTTAATAGCAAAAGGCCATATACCCCATTAAGGCATGCTTGAACTTCATCAGTTACCTGACCTTGGGATAGCTCAAGACTTTTCTTGATGTGAGGCAATGCTTCTTTATACGTTTTTTTAAAAGCTTCATCTGTATTTAGAAGCTCATCTTTTAGTTCGCCAAGTTCTGTTGCAATATTTTGGACATCTGTTAAATGACCTTTCTCCTCGATACCCTCTTTTTTCATTTCCTCGGCAATTTGGCTATACCATTGCTTAAGTTCTGACTTATCCTCAAGAGGAATATGCTTTATTACATACTCTTCTATCTTTTCCATGTCAAAGTCATAGACTCTAATTAAGTCCTCTGTTTGATACATGTGAATGATATACTCAGATATGTTGTTTCTTTTCTTTGACTCAGCGAGGTTCATTTGCTAGTTTTTTATTTTCTACTGCAAATATGTTAACTATTAATTATTATCTACTTTTGCTGTTTAAAAATTAAGTCACACAGAAGGGTTTCTGCGTGTTAATATTGAGGAGTATGGAAAACATAAGGAATTTCTGCATCATCGCTCATATCGACCATGGTAAAAGCACCTTGGCTGATAGATTGTTGCAGTTTACGGGCACGGTTACAGATAGAGAAATGCAAGAGCAGCTGCTTGATAACATGGATCTTGAGCGAGAGCGTGGTATTACAATTAAGAGTCACGCTATTCAAATGGACTATAAGTATGATGGACAAGAATACACACTGAACCTCATTGATACTCCGGGTCACGTAGATTTTTCTTATGAAGTTTCAAGATCAATAGCCGCCTGTGAAGGGGCATTGTTGATTGTAGATGCAGCACAAGGCATCGAGGCGCAGACTATATCAAACTTATATTTGGCCTTAGAGCATGATTTAGAAATCATACCAGTGCTGAATAAGATTGACTTACCTAGCGCAATGCCCGAAGTAGTAGCAGATGAAATTGTAAATCTTATAGGATGTAACCCAGAAGATATTATTAAAGCAAGTGCGAAAGAAGGATTAGGTATTGATGATATACTAGAAGCCATCGTACATAGAATACCTGCACCTAAAGGCAATGTTGATGAGCCATTGCAGGCCATGATCTTCGATTCTGTTTTTAATCCGTTTAGAGGAATTGAAGTATATTTTCGAGTTTTCAATGGATCAATTAACAAAGGAGATAAAGTAAAGTTCGTAAATACAGGTAAAACATATGAGGCTGATGAAATTGGCGTTTTAAAACTAAAACAACAACCAAAAAATACTATCAAGGCAGGTAATGTAGGCTATTTGATCTCAGGTATAAAGGTAGCTAAAGAAGTTAAGGTGGGTGACACCATCACACATACCAGTAGACCGTGTGCTAACGCGGTTAGGGGTTTTGAAAACGTAAAACCAATGGTTTTTGCTGGAATCTATCCAGTTGAAACCAGTGAATTTGAAGAGTTAAGAGCTTCAATGGAGAAGCTACAGTTAAATGACGCTTCGCTTGTTTGGGAGCCTGAAACCTCGGCCGCTCTTGGCTTTGGTTTTAGATGTGGCTTCTTGGGAATGCTTCACATGGAAATTGTTCAGGAAAGGCTGGAGCGCGAGTTTGACATGACGGTGATTACCACTGTACCTTCGGTTCAGTTTCATGCTATCCAATCCGATGGGTCAAAAAGAAACATCAATGCGCCATCTGAGATGCCTGAGCCAAACACGATTTCTCATATGGAGGAACCATTTATTAGAGCCCAGATCATTACTAAAGAAGAGTTTGTAGGTAATATCATTGGCCTTTGTATGGATAAGCGAGGTATTATTAAAAATCAGGTCTATTTAACTCCAGAGCGAGTAGAACTCACATTTGAGCTGCCTTTAGGAGAAATAGTCTTTGACTTTTTTGATAAGCTAAAGACATTGTCCAGAGGTTATGCATCTCTCGACTACGAACTAATAGGTTTCAGACAATCCAACTTGGTGAAACTCGATATAATGCTTAATGGAGAGAAGGTCGATGCTCTTTCAGCTATCGTGCATAGAGATAAGGCCTATGAGTGGGGTAAGCGTTTGTGTGAGAAACTAAAAGAGTTACTACCTCGTCAAATGTTTGAGATAGCCATTCAGGCCTCCATTGGAACTAAAATCATTGCCAGAGAGACTGTGAAAGCAATGCGAAAGAACGTACTGGCTAAATGCTATGGTGGTGATATATCTCGTAAGAGAAAGCTTTTAGAAAAACAGAAAAAAGGTAAAAAACGTATGCGCCAGGTAGGTAATGTGGAAATTCCGCAAGAAGCTTTCATGGCCGTACTTAAACTAGATTAAAACTATGCCCCAATCATACCAGATCCTTGATGGTAGAAAAGTAGCAAACGCAATAAAGGACGAAATAGCCGATGAAGTTGTTGGATTAAAAGACAAAAAACAAAGAACACCTCACTTAGCTGCTATCTTGGTGGGTGATGATGGGGCAAGTCAGACTTACGTCAATAATAAAATAAAGGCTTGCAAACGCGTAGGTTTTGAGTACACACTACTCAACTTTCCTTCCACCATCAGTGAAAATAAGTTGATGGCTGAAATTACACGCATCAATGAAGATGATGATATAGACGGATTAATTGTCCAGCTCCCTTTACCTGAGCATATTTCAGCCGCAAAAGTGACAGAGAAAATCATTCCTGAAAAAGATGTGGATGGGTTTACCAACCAAAACTATGGTCGTATTACCTCTAAAAATCCAGGGCTTATGCCGGCTACACCTTATGGTATTGTGGAGTTATTGAAGAGATACAAGATAAAATTAAAAGGACAGCACTGTGTGATTGTCGGCAATAGCCGTACCGTTGGAGCGCCAATGAGTACAATTATGGCTTACCATGAATTTGCAACAGTTACAGTTTGCCATATTCACACACCTGATATTTCTATTCATACAAAGCAAGCTGATATTTTAATAGTAGCTACTGGTAAGCCGGAACTCATCAAAGCTGATATGGTGAAGGATGGGGCGGTAGTAGTTGATGTTGGTATTACAAGAATTGGTGCTGACAATGAAAAGGGCTATGAGTTAAAGGGCGATGTAGCGTTTGATGAGGTAGCACCCAAGACTAATTATATAACACCAGTTCCTGGTGGTGTAGGCCCCATGACTATAGCTTCTCTTTTGCTTAATACGCTAAAAGCTTACAAAAACAGACAACTGCAATAATAATAGTAATTGTTAAATACGTTATAGCTTCATATGTTTATACAAGTGAAGTACATCACCACTATATTATTATCGTGCATCTTTATTAGCACCTTAGCCCAGCCAAAACTTAGCACCAATAAGAAAAAGGCAGCTGAGCTTTATTATCAGGCTGATAATTACATGGTAAAGGGGCAATACACTCTTGCTTTTGACTTACTAAAGGAAGCAGTTGATAAAGACGATGATTTCTACGAAGCCTATTTCAGAATGGGGATTATCGATAAAGCAAGGGGAAATGTTATTACAGCAGAAGAGTATCTTCTGAAAACCCTGGAGCTTGATTCTAAAAACGCAGGAGCCAATTTTGAGTTGGGCGAGTTGTACATTCAAGTTGGAGAGTATGATAACTCCATAAAATACACCCAAGCCTATTTAGACCTTAATCCTAGAAATTCAAAAAGAAGGTCAGAGGCTCAGAGGTTTATAGATAATGCTAATTATGCACTTGAAAATATCGATCGGGGTTTGGAGATAAACCCCAGGCCCTTGAATGATAAAATAAACCAGTTTGCCATGCAGTACTTCCCGGTAATTACTGCTGACCAGGAATATTTAATTTATACGAGAAGATTTGGGTCCACTCTAAATGACGATGAAGACCTCGTAATATCTAAAAAAACAGAAAACGAGTGGGGTGAGCCGATATCTATTTCTGAAAATATCAATTCTCCAATTAATGAAGGTACCTGCACTATTTCTGCAGATGGGCGCACGCTCATTTTTACTTCATGTTACGGTAGAAAAGGCTATGGTAGTTGTGATTTATACATCTCCTATAAAATTGGCAATGAATGGACAGCACCTTCAAATTTAGGGGCAAATGTAAATTCATCATCCTGGGACTCCCAGCCTTCACTGTCAGCTGATGGGCGTACACTATATTTTATTTCAAATAGAAATGGGGGTATCGGCAAACGGGATATTTGGGTTTCACAACTAAGTGATGAAGATGTATGGAGTAAGCCACAAAATTTAGGGCAGGAAATAAATACCCCAGAGGACGAAGTGTCTCCGTTTATCCACCCTAATGGTCAGGCTTTATATTTCGCTAGTAATGGTCGCAAAGGTTTTGGAGGATTTGATATTTATTATAGCCTTAAAAACAACAGCTCTTGGAGTAGCCCTGATAACTTAGGGTTTCCAATCAATACAGGAGATGATCAGGTCTCCTTATTTATCACAGCTGATGGCAAAAAAGGCTACTACTCACATGAAAACCTCGGTAGTAGTTCAGTGAAGGGCTTGATTTATGAATTTGATTTCCCCGACCAACTTCAAATTGAAAACAAGGCCTCATTTGTAAAAGGAAAGGTATATGATGCTAAAACTAAAGAGCCATTAAAGTCTAAAATAGAATTATATGATCTGGTAAATGATGAGCGTTTATATCTTGTTTCATCGGATAGTGTTTCAGGAGAGTATTTAATGGTACTAGCTGAAGGTTCTGAGTATGCGCTTTATATCAACAAAAGCGGGTATTTATTTAAAAGTCTATATTTTAATTACAAAGGTGATAGCGTAGGATCCTTACAAATTGATATCCCATTGGATAAAATATCTATTGGTATAAAAACCACACTTGAAAATATTTTTTTCGATTTTGATAAATATGAATTAAAACCTGAGTCTAATACAGAACTTAAAAAAGTGATTCAATTTTTAAAGTCCAACCCGGACATACGAATTGAAATAGCTGGCTATACAGATAACAAGGGGTCGGCATCTTATAATCTCAAATTATCAAAAAATAGAGCAATATCCGTTTTTGAATATTTAGTTACCGAAGGAGTTGCATCTGACAGAGTTTCCTTCAAGGGGTACGGCCAATCAGACCCCATAGCCTCTAATGAAAATGAGATTGGAAGAGCTAAAAACCGTAGAATTGAATTCAAGGTCATAAAATGATCCCCCAAATTGAGGGATTAAATTTTAAATAATCCAAATTAACTTTTGCATACCCCACAAATTGCGTTATTTTTTTTCTCTAATGGTTCATTATTAGCATATTTTCTTCTAGATTTGATGTGCATTAATTTTTTTATTAACCTAAACAATACAATATGAAGAAGTTTTTACTGCTTAGTTTCATGTTGATGTTCGCATTTACGTTTAGTGAATCGTGGGCTCAAGAACGTACCGTCTCTGGTAAAGTAACCTCCGTTGAGGATGGCTCTACACTACCAGGAGTAAACGTTGTACTAAAAGGTACAACCACGGGAACTGTTACCGACATTGATGGTAACTACAAATTAACTGTACCGTCTGATGGTGGTACTCTGGTTTTTTCTTTTATAGGCTTAGCCACTGAAGAAATTGTAATCGGAGCAAGGTCTGTAATTGATTTACAGATGTCAGCAGATGTTCAGCAGCTTTCAGAAGTTGTTGTAGTGGGGTATGGTACTACATTAAAGAAAGAATTTACAGGTTCTTCGGTTTCTGTTTCATCTAAGCAAATCGAAAAACTTCCTGTAACGGGAGCTGATCAAGTACTTCAAGGACTTGCGGCTGGTGTTCAGGTTACTTCAGCTTCAGGTACACCTGGTGGTGGTATCAGTGTGCGTGTTCGTGGACAAACTTCAATTTCTGCAAGTAATGATCCTCTTTATGTAATAGATGGGGTTCCTGTTGTAAGTGGAAACTTGCAGCAAAGTGGGTTTGGTGGCCAAGGTGGAAATGCCTTAGCTGGACTTAACCCTAACGATATTGAATCAATTGAAGTGTTAAAAGATGCTTCAAGTACAGCGATATATGGAGCCAGAGCTGCTAATGGAGTGGTTTTAATAACTACCAAACGTGGAAATACTGGAAAAACTAAAGTAACTGCAGGTTATATGAGAGGTTTTGGTGAGCCGACAAATGTTATTGATGTTCTCAATGCAGATCAGTGGGAGGAAGTGATGAATGAGGCTAGAACTAATGATGGTGTTCCAACAGTGGATTACGATGCTCTTCCAAATGCTAACGTAGATACAGATTGGTTGGATGAAATATTCAGAACCTCAGATATTGAGCAATTTAACTTAAGCCTTAGCGGAGGAGATGACAAAACTAGATATTTCGTTAGTGGTAGCTACAGAAATGAAGAAGGAACGATGTTGGGCTCAGGCTATCAGAGGGTTACTACAAGATTAAATCTTGATCATTCGGCTTCTGAAAAGTTCAGTTTTGGAACTTCGATAGGTCTATCATTTGATAAGAATGAGAGACTTCCAAATGATAATAACATTTTCGGTGTGTTGTCAACAGCTTTATTGACAGCTCCAAATGTTCCTATTTTTGTATTAGACTCTGATGGTAATCCAACAGATGAATTCAGTGATGAGCCTCCATTTGCTAACCCGGTAAGAGCGGCTACTCTTCCTCGTTTCGATAATAAAACAAAAAAGGTTGTTGCAAATACTTATTATAAATACGAGATAGTTCAAGGTGTTACTGCTCAATTAGATGCCTCTTTAGATTGGACTGAGCTTACAGAAGATCATTACATTCCTGCTAGTACATTCCAGGGTTCTCCTAATGGAGTTGGAAGGTATAACACACGAGAAATTGCGACTACTGTTTTAGAGCCTACGTTAAGAATAAACAAAACTCTAGGTTCTGACCACAATTTAAATGCAGTAATTGGTGGTACATGGCAAAATAGAACTGACTTTAGAAATAGTGTGTCTGGAAACGGATTTTCCCGAGAGTCTTTAACTTATTTGACTTCTGCTTCAACTATTACGGCAGGAAGTTCTTTAAGAAGAGATTATGCCTTTAACTCGGTTTTTGGTAGAGTTGGTTATAGTTATCAAGGTAAATATTTAGCAACGGCCACTGTTAGACGCGATGGTTCTTCTAGGTTTGGACCTGATAATAGATTTGGTACATTCTATGCATTCTCAGTTGGATGGAATTTCTCTGATGAATCATTTATGGATGGTATTGATTGGTTATCATTAGGTAAGATAAGAGCTTCTTATGGTAAAACCGGTAATGATAGAATTGGTGAATTTACATATTTAGGTACATGGACAGGTGGTGCCAATTATTTAGACCAACCTGCTACCTCTCCAACTAGAATTGCAAACAATGAATTGAAGTGGGAAGAAACGACTACATTAGATGTAGGACTTGAGTTGGCGTTGTTTAACAATAGATTGAACATCAATGCAGGTTATTTTGACGGTAGTACCGTTGACCTTCTTTATGCTAATCCAATTCCTGAATCAACTGGTTTTGCAAGTGTTCAGGATAACATTGGTGAAATCAGAAACTGGGGGTGGGAATTTGATATCAACTCAGTTAATGTAAATTCAAATGGTTTTAGATGGGCTACTACATTTAATATTTCATTCCTAGACAATGAAGTTACAACGTTATTAGATCCTGAACCAATTTTGCAAGGATTTGGTAGTGCTATCGTAGAAGGAGAGCCATTAAATACATTTTATCTTTATGAGTTTATAGGAGTTGACCCGGCAACAGGTAATTCCATGTATACTGATACGGATGGTAATGGAATTATAAATGCTGAAGACCAAAAGGTTGTTGGTAATTACCAACCTGATTTCTTAGGTGGTATTACAAATAGCTTCTCTTATAAAGGAATCTCGTTAGATGTTTTCTTCCAGTTCATCCAGGGAGTTGATGTTTACAATAATAACAGACAGTTTATGGAGCACCTGGGAACAAGTGCCTGGGGTATGGATGCAAGTGTACTTAGAAGATGGCAGCAGCCTGGTGATATCACAGATATCCCGAGAGCAGCTACAAGTGCAACTGTTAACTTGAATAATGCTGATAACTCACGATTCTTAGAAGATGGTTCTTATATCAGATTAAAGAACGTAACATTAGGATACGATTTTCCTCAGGAGTTACTTGGAAAATATGGGTTAGGTTCCCTAAGACTATATGTGACAGGTCAAAACTTATTGACGTTCACAGAGTATAGTGGATTTGATCCTGAAGTAAACGTGTTTAACAATACAAGTACGGCACAGGGTACAGATTTCTTAACTTACCCTCAGTCTAAAATGATATTGTTTGGTATAAACGTTGGACTATAAAATTGAAAATGATGAAAAAATTTAATTTATTCTTTCTAGCGCTTGGTCTGCTTGTAGCGGTTACAGCGTGCGAGGATTATATAGATAAACAACCGGTGGATCAAATCGGTGATGAAATTGTTATTGAAGACTTAGAAAGTCTTGATGGAGCGGTTTTAGGTATGTATAGTAGTATGCAATCTGGTAACCAATATGGTGAATTGCAGATTTTTATGCCTGGAATTTTAAGTGATGAGATGGTTTTTACCGGAACATTCCCAACTAAGGCTGATATGGCTGTAAATAATGTTACTGCTGAAAATGTTACGATGAGAGGTGTATGGTCATCTCCTTATTTAACCATTTTTATCGCCAATACAATTCTAGAGAGAGCTGCAAATGCAGGAAGTGATGCAGAGATTGCTACAGCGATAGCTGAGGCAAAATTTGGAAGAGCACTTGCTCACTTTAATCTGGTTAAACTATGGGGCGGAGTTCCATTAGCATTAACTTCAGATGTAAGTGTTACTAGTGAATTACCTAGAGCAAGTACATCAGCTATTTATACCCAGATTATTGCCGATTTGCAAGAAGCTATACCTAATTTACCGCTAGCTTCAGATAGCTCAACGCCTACAACTAGAGCAACGAGCGGTGCTGCACAGGCACTTCTAGCAAGAGTGGCATTGTATTCAGGTGATGCAGCACTAGCTGGTCAAATGGCTAATGCTGTAATTACTAGTGGTGAGTATTCATTAGATCCGAATTATGCAAATCTTTTTAATAATGCAGGAAGTTCTCCTGAAATTATTTTCGAACTTTTTGCAAGTGTACAGGATGGAAATAGCCTCGGGTTTTTTGCTCAACCTGTTGGATTAGGTGGAAGATATGATTATTCACCTAACCCTACTTTGCAAGCACAATTTGCTGGAGGTGATGATAGAGCTGCATTAATTGTTCCAAATACTGCGGATGCAGGTGGAGTGTTAGTTACTGATAAATATACTGATGCTACAAATGGAACAGATCAGCCTATAGTTTTGAGATTAGCAGAAATGTATCTAATTAGAGCTGAAGCCAACTCAAGTGTTGCTGATTTAAATACAGTTGCAAATAGATCTAACGGGAATACATATGCGGCTTACAGCCAGGATAATTTGCTTCTTGAAAGAAAATTGGAGTTGGCGTTCGAAGGTCATCGTTGGAATGATTTAATCAGAACTGGACAAGCGGATGCTGTAATGAGTGCTGTTAAGCCAGCATCTTGGAATCCCACGGATGTATTGTTACCAATTCCACAAAGAGAGTTGGATCAAAACCCAACTTTAACTCCGGATGACCAAAATCCTGGTTATTAATCAAAATTTAAATGAATATTAGTATGAAAATATTAAATAAATTAATGATTGTTATGGTTTCAGCTTTAGTGCTGTTATCATGTGATGAAGAGGATGGTAGAACTGTCTTTGAAGGGCCATTTTATGTGTCCTTTACTTCAAATACAGCTATTGTAAGTGAAGCTGACGAATCTTACTTTATAGAAGTGAGTAATGTTGGAGCAACTCTTGGTTCGGAGATTACTGTTAACTATCAAGTGGAAGGTGATGCTCAAGAAGGAGTTGATTATGAAATTGTTGGAGGTTCAGAGGGTACTGTTGTTATACCTGCAGGAGAACACTTTGGTACCTTGGAGTTGCGGACAATTGATGATCTTTCTGCAGATGGCGCACTTAGCTTAACTCTGACTTTGTCTGACAATAGTGCGGGCCTTAATAATGGACGTGGTGAGATCGGAAAAACACTTACATTAACAATAACCGATGATGACTGCCCGTTGGCAGATGGGTTTGTTGGTGTTTATTCAGTGGATGAGGTATTTACAAGTGGTACCAATGAAGGGTTAACTTTAGCAGGTGCTTTTGGTGAGTCATACCAAGTTGAACTATCAGCTGATCCTGAGGATCCGTCTGGAACGTTTTTTATAATAACTAATTCAGATGGGTTTGATCAATATGTGCCGGATGGAACTGTTGTACAGTTTTTAACTTGTGATGGTAGTTTAAAATTTCCAAATCCATTAAATATCGCGTTATTTGCTGATATGAATATAGAAAGTACAAGCTACAGTGAAGGTTCCTTTTCACTTCAAGCTGCAGGTCCATTAGGAGGTTTTGGACCGTATGAATTTGTATTTAATAAGATGTAATTTCTATTTAATATGACTTGTCCAGTAGGATAGTAATGTTTATGAATAATTTAAACCGAAGGAGTTAATCTTCTTCGGTTTTTTCATATTTGAAAAGTACTTATTCAATATTCACACATAGTAGATTAAGAATTTTATTTTGAAAATATGATTATTATAGGATAATCTTATCTGGTATTATTAATGAATTGTAACCAGTAATTACTCTGACTTTAACTGAAGCAATATTACTACTTACTTACTATTCTATTCTAGTAGGTTGACGCTCCCTTAGCAAATGTTTCTAGAGTTAAAAATAGTTTCTTGATTTGTTCTGGTGCTGTGATCTTAAATAGTCCAATAAGACCTTTGCTGATTTGCAGTCCTGTTTAACTCATTTTTCAGAAGTTTCGAGTATCTAACAGTGTATTCATAGCGAGTTGATCTCATTTGCTTTGGTTATTGGTCGCACCAAATTATTTGGGTAGTCTGTTGATCTAGGCTTTTAATAATAAATTCAGATCCATTTTTTCATTATGATCATCAGAGAACTCATTTGTGATAATTGTCTTAGAATTTGTCATAAAACCGTAACTGATTATTCCAGTCTAAGAAGTTTTTACAACTATACATTTGCTTTTAATATATTAAAGAGCTGATGTTCTTTTAATAGTTTCAATCTAATTTAATAGTTCGAAATATTTCTGTTTTACCTGATGCCTCTGTCACTTGTATAAGATAAGTTCCATTATTTAGATGACTTAAGTTTAACTTTGCCTCAGGTTGATTATTAGCCAATAATTCAAATACCAGTCTACCATACGAGTCATAGATTTTAATCGATTCTATTGAAGTCTCATCCTTGATAATTAGAAATTCTGAAAATGGCATTGGATACACTCTGGTCTTGAATTTGTTTTCTACTTGGACACCTGTAACAATATTTTCATAATTAAAAGAATCAGAAAAGTCAGAATTATCATTAATTCCAGTAGCTCGAACTTTATAAGAATAAATGCCAATCTGAGAATTCTGCGTGTCTAAAAAAACTGTTGCATTAGCACTAACCGAACCAATAACTTCAAATTCTCCACCATCAATAGACCTTTCAATTTGAAAGCCTTGCTCATTATTTGAGTTATCAGTCCATCTTAAAATATTTTTATTTTGGTTATTTTGTTCAACTGAAGTTATCTCAGGTGCTTCAATCAAGTAACTAGGTGTTAATTTGATATTATCAATATACATGTTGTTTCCATTCGAGTTGATAACTCTAATGCCTATTTCAATAGATTCATACTCATTTTGGTTATTTCTATTGAAAATTGTTTCAAATTGTTTCCAGTCAGATGAGGACGGATTATAAGGGGTGTCAATTCCATCGCTAATAGCCAAAGATGAACCGTAGTATTCATCTAAAACAGTCCAGTTTTGGCTACATGTTTCTTTGTAGATGATCTGCAACGTATCAGATTTAGTAATTTGATCTGATAAAAACTGATTATACGCCACATCAAATTTAAAATTAATATTACTTAAATCCTCGAATGAGACTTTAGGGGATATCAAATATTCCGTCTCTCCTAAATTACTATTATTAAAATTTTCAATAAATAAAGAGGTTGTACTTGAATTCCCTTCAGGGTAAGTCTGTAAAAATACATTGGGATTCTCATTAATTGTATTCCATCCATTTTGCTCTATAGAATCATTTTCAAAATCGAGTATGCTCAAAGTGGAAATACGTTGCTGTTCTGGATCGACTACATGTATATAGTTGTCTTTTGTCGTACTAAGACTATCTCCATCAATGTTTTTGATTTGTAAGCTCGCATTATAAATGCCAGGGGTTTCATAAATAATAATTGGGTCTTTTGCTGTAGAAGAACTTGGAGTTCCACCAGGAAAGGTCCATGAACGTTCTGAAGTACCGATTGATTGATCAAAATATTTGACCTGTAAGGGGTAGCAACCTTTAGTTTGATTACTGTTAATTATAATAGCGAATCCAGAGTATTTCAATTTAAGGTAATCACGGTCATTTTCTAAAATACGCCTCATTTTCTCATATTGCTCCATGGTCATTTCATCTTGACAAACATCAGGGCTGTATGCCATTAAATTACTAACCATGGGATTGTAAAAATCTCCATTTGCATCTTTAGAGTCACCCGTGTAAGAGCATGTGGATGAATTAACTTTTCCAGATAAATTAGGGTCGGCTGGTGTTGAACATAATTTATCTCCGGCACCGGTGCAATTAGATCCATCCACTAACTCTGCTCCAAAAGCCACCTCATGTGGATGATACAACCCAAAATAGTGGCCTAACTCATGAGCTAGTGTGGTTCCATTAGGTGTACACCCATTGGCCATAAAAATACGATCAGTACCACCTGGAAATGAAGCATAGCCACAAAGTGCGTTACCGGAGGCGTTTAAAGTGTTAGAAAAATATATGTTTATTACATTAGTTACGTCATTAGGAACAGCCACTTTTCCTTCTTCAGATCGCTCCAAATCAAATAAATCGTCATCATTAATGAAATTGACACTTTCATAGGCATAAAACTCCATGTTTGCATTAAAATACCAATCATTAGTAATGTTTAAGGCAGATAAAACTTCAGTTGAATCTATACCGCCCGTCCCATCTGATCTATTTATTATGTGAATTTTGACCGGTATTTGGATAAGACCATCACTTATCTTTGCTTGGTCTCGATTCTTTTGTTTCTTGATATGGCTTAAATGCTCTTCTGTGATTTCAGTTCCACATATTTGACCTAAAACTGAAGTAATATTAAAAGTTACCAGTGTAATTACTATTAGTAGATTATTTTTCATTTTCAAATTTTATACTTTTATAATACTTTTCAATTTGTTCAACAGTTTTGGCCGTACTCACTAAAAGTTCAAATTGGGTAGTATCGTAGAATCTTATAGCGTTCGCCACATCTAATACATGACTAAACCTCATTATAGCTTCACTTTCAGCTAAGTCTCCTTTTCTAACTGACTTTTTGAAAAACTTGTCTAATTTTTGAATTGAGTTATAAATATCTTTCTTTGCTATCAATTTTTTTTCTGTTGCATAAGCACCCCCACTTGACTGATATTCTACATAAAGTTTAAGGAAAGTATCGAATTTATTTTGAATATTTTCACCCAAAGGATGACTGCCAAAATAACCTCCTCTTTTCCCTTCTAACTGTTCTGCACTCCCCTGATTCTTATTTAAATAGATCATGCCCGAGCCATCATTCAATATGGCTTGCGAGTAAGAGGTTATTGAAATAAATACAATTAAAACTGTGAAATAAAATTTACTTTTCATTATTAATAAGTTAATCTGTGATACTGTAATTGTGTAACCGCAAATTTAACGCAAAATAAGGTATTTTTTAACATAATCTTCCACACCTTCTTCGAGGGTGTGGAATTTTTTTGTGTACCCAACAGATCTTAGTTTGTTCATATCTGCTTCAGTGAAATACTGGTACTTATCTCTAATGTCTTCTGGGGTATCAATATAACTGATATTTGCTTCATGATCCATTGCTTTGAAAACTGCACGTGTGAGATCGTTAAAAGTTCTGGCCTTTCCACTACCTAAATTGTAAATTCCTGAATCTTTTCTATGGTGCATGAGCCAATAGCATACATCTACCAGGTCTTTTACGTAAACAAAGTCTCTCATTTGCTCACCATCCTTATAGTCTGGATTATGAGAACGAAACAGCTTCATGCCACCAGTTTTCTTAATCTGATGAAATGCATGCCAAATGACTGAAGCCATTCGGCCTTTATGATTTTCATTTGGGCCATAGACGTTGAAAAACTTTAATCCAGCCCAGAAAAATGGCTTTTCATCTTGCTCCAATGCCCATACATCAAAGTCTTGCTTTGATTGCCCATATGGATTAAGCGGCTTAAGCTTAGGTATTAGTTGCTCATCATCTTTGTACCCGTGCTCACCCAGGCCATAAGTGGCTGCGGAAGATGCATATACTAATGGTATCTGATGTGTAACACACAGCTTCCAAATAGATTTGGTATAATTCAGGTTGAGGTGGTTAAAAACCTCTATATCAAATAAAGTGGTGTCAGTTTTCGCGCCTATATGAAATATAAATTCAACTTGATCACCATGCGTCTGCAGCCAATCGATAAATTCTTCTCTGTCTATACGCTCCTTTATTTTAAGAGATTTGTGGTTATCAATTTTACTTTCATCAGCAAAATTGTCAACAGCCACAATGTAGTTGAAGTTCTCATTATTAATTTTTTCAATAAGTTGGCTTCCTATGAAGCCGGCTGCACCAGTGACTACAATCATAATTTATTAGTTTACAACAAAAATAGTCCATTGATTACAACAACCTAAATACGCAGAGATAAAATATCACTTTAGTATATTTGCATAGAATTTTAGAATGAGATGGTGTTTGTAAGTAGAAAGGAACATTTTAATGCAGCACACAAGCTGTACAATCCTAATTGGTCTAAGGAAAAAAATGAAGAGGTGTTTGGCCCGTGTGCTAATGCCAATTGGCACGGCCATAATTTTGATATGATTGTAACCGTTAAAGGTAATCCTGATCCTGAAACAGGATTTGTTGTTGATCTCAAAAAATTAAGTGTATTAATTAGAAATGAGGTAATTGAAAAGGTTGATCACAAAAACCTCAATGTGGATGTCGATTTTATGAAAGGTAAGATGGCAAGTACAGAAAATCTGACCATTGAAATTTGGAAAATACTTGAACAAAAACTGCCACAGATAACCTCTAGTGCGAAACTCCACTGTATAAAAATTTACGAAACCCCACGGAATTTTGTGGAATACTACGGCTAGCTTATGAAATACTTTTTAGTGGCTGGAGAGAGATCTGGAGACCTTCACGGAGGCAATTTAATTAATCAAATAAAACTCATTAATCCCTCAGCTGAGTTTGAAGGGTTTGGTGGAGATAACATGGCCAAAGCGGGTATGAAGCTGCAACTCCACTATCGGGAAATGGCTTTTATGGGATTCCTTGAAGTGGTTCTGAATATATTTACCATTAAGCGATACCTCAGTCAGTGTAAAGAACAGATTAAATCTTCATCTGTTGATGCCGTAATATTGATAGATTACGGTGGCTTCAATATGAAGATCGCTAAATATTGCAAATCAATTGGAGTGCCAGTGCACTTCTACATTTCTCCGAAAGTTTGGGCATGGAATCAGAAACGGGCCATTAAACTTAAGAAGTATGTTGATTTCATGTATGTGATCTTGCCATTCGAAAGAGAGTTTTTTAAGAAGTATAACTGGGAAGTGGAATATGTAGGAAACCCTGTCTTAGATGCTGTAAAGAATCATGAAGTAAGTAAACCAGAATTACTTGATAAAGAATATATCGCACTGCTTCCAGGTAGCCGAAAACAGGAGCTAAATAATATGATCCCGATATTCAAACAGTTGGTTACAGAAACTCCCGAAGCTAATTTCATTGTTGCTTCAGTGGATAATTTAGAACGGTCCTTTTATCAGTCAATAGATTTGTTGAGTAATGTTGAGATGTTTGATGGTTCGAGCTATGATCTGTTGGCAAATAGTAGGGCAGCAATAGTTACTTCAGGTACTGCCACTTTAGAAACGGCACTTTGGAAGATACCTCAGGTGGTAGTCTACAAGACAAGCAATATTTCGTATGCAATCGCAAAAAGATTAATAAAAGTACCTTTTATTTCACTGGTGAATCTCATTGCTGGTAGAGAAGTCGTAAAGGAGTTGATCCAGGGCGATTTAACGGTTCAAAACCTAAAGAAACAATTAAGTTTGATTCTACAGCAAGAAATTAGGGAGTCAATTCTTGACGGCTATGACGAAATTATCAAAATCTTAGACATAGGTAGCGCCTCTCAAAATGCCGCTCGTCTTATATGCAATCATACAAAAAAAGCGAGTTAGTAATAACTCGCTTCTTTTCATTATGCCGTAATGACATTATGCCACTTTAGTTTATAGTGAAGTCAGGTGTTTCCACCTGACTTTATTAAAATATCAATCTCATTAAGCCACTTTGAGTTTACTATATTTTGATTTGCTAAACTTATCTTCAGCATAGGATCTATTGATAACAAGCTTGTCCTTCTTTTCTGAAGATGGCAATTCAAACATGGCATCATTTACGATCGCCTCACATATAGACCTTAACCCTCTGGCCCCAAGTCTAAACTCAACAGCCTTAGTGACAATAAAGTCTAGTGCCCCATCTTTAAACTCAATTTCTATCTCCTCCATCTCGAAGAGCTTCTTGTATTGTTTTACTAGAGCATTTTTAGGCTTAGTCAATATTAGTTTTAACGTTTCAGCATCTAAAGGATTTAGATAAGTCAATACAGGAAGTCTTCCTATCAATTCCGGTATTAGTCCGAAGCTTTTTAGATCTTGTGCAGTCACATATTGCAAAATATTGTCATTTTCAACATCTAGGGGGTTGATATCATCTTCCGATGAAGCAAACCCTAGTGGTCTTGCATTTATTCTTTTAGCAATATTTCTAGAAATGCCATCAAATGCACCGCCACAGATAAATAAAATATTTTCTGTATTCACAGAAATCATTTTTTGATCTGGGTGTTTACGCCCACCTTGTGGGGGAACGTTTACAGTGGTACCTTCTAATAACTTAAGTAGAGCTTGTTGAACACCCTCACCACTCACATCTCTTGTAATGGATGGATTGTCAGATTTCCTGGCAATCTTATCTAATTCATCAATGTAAACAATTCCTCTTTCAGCTGCTTCAACTTCGTAATCGGCAGACTGTAATAGTCTCGTTAAAATGCTTTCAACATCTTCACCTACATAACCAGCTTCAGTAAGTACCGTAGCATCTGCAATGCAAAAAGGAACCTGTAAAATTTTAGCTAGAGTCCGGGCCAGATATGTTTTTCCAGTACCAGTTTCACCTACCATTACAATATTCGACTTTTCAATGGTTACATCGTCATCGGATGAAGGTTGCATCAATCTCTTATAATGATTATACACCGCAACTGATAAGACTCTCTTAGCCTCATCCTGTCCTATTACAAACTCATCCAAAAACTTCTTCATTTCAACCGGTTTCACCAGGTTAAAATTAGGTGATGTAGAATCTCCGTTGTTGGTTTTTTTCTCCTCGCTTAAGATCTGGTTGGCCTGAGTAATACACTTATCACAAATATGTGCGTGTATGCCTGAGATCATCAGATCCACATCCTTTTTATTTCTACCGCAAAATGAGCAAGTAACTTCTGCCATGATATTATTTTTTTCTTTCTAATACTTCATCTATGAGGCCATAAGATTTCGCCTCTGTCGCTCTCATCCAATAGTCTCTGTCAGAATCTTTCTCAATTTTATCATATTTCTGACCACTATGTTTAGATAAGATATTATATAAATCTTTCTTTACTTCAAGTGTCTGCTTTAATGAGATCTCCATGTCTGATGCCTGACCTTGCATACCACTCATTGGTTGGTGTATCATAACACGAGCATGTGGTAGTGCTGACCTTTTCTTATCCTGACCAGAGGCAAGTAAGACAGCTCCCATAGAAGCAGCCAGGCCTGTACAAATAGTAGCAACATCAGGATTTACATATTGCATAGTGTCATAGATGCCCAGTCCTGCATATACAGAACCACCTGGGCTGTTGATATACATGATGATATCTTTCTTTGGATCACTCGATTCTAGGAAAAGTAGTTGGGCTGTAATGATATTAGCAATCTGGTCATCAATACCCATTCCTAAGAAGATAATTCTGTCTGAAATAAGTCTGGTAAAAACATCAATAGCTCTGAAATTACCAGGTCGTTCTTCAATTACATATTGTGTCATGTTTTCTATTGAAGATGAGTAATCGTCAAATGCATGGCCGCTAATTCCTCGATCTTTAACAGCAAATTTTCTGAATTCGTCTTTATTTATCATTTCAGTATTTTACTTTGTTTAATGCTTTTTGTGTATACTCAATGATAACAACAATTTAGCATTATTGTCTATTAATACGAAAAAAAGCCCTGTTTAACAGGGCTTCGATGTAAACTGAGTTATAGCTTTTTTAGTTCGTAGCGATCTTTCTAAACTCGTCTGCGCTTACCTTCTTCTCGCTAATTGTAATTTGTTCTTTAATGAAGTGAAGTATTTTTTCATCTCTTACCTCACCAAATACTTTCATATAGTTTTGGCCGTTTTCGCCTTTAAGATAATTGTCAGCAAATGAATCCAAATGATCCTTCATTTGTTCAGCCATACCCTGGCCTCCGAGCTGCTGCAAAATCATACCTTTTGCTTTATTTACAACCTCCTCATTCTCAACCTTTATTTCGTTATCCTCAGCCATTTTGTTCTTTATGAGATCCCACTTTAGTTGTTTGACATACTCATCAAACTCCTTTTCTATGTCCTCTAAAGATACCTTGCCTTCATTCGACTGGTATAACCAATCTTTTAAGAAATTTTCAGGGATCTCAATTTTGGTTTTCCCAACAAAGTGATCCTTTATATCCCTGTCGAGCAAATAGTCACTTTCTCTGTCGTAATTCTCTTCAACAGTAGCTTTCACTTTGTCGATAAATTCCTCTTCTGACTTGATGTTATCTTTGCCAAATACTTTATCAAAAAGCTCTTGATTCAATTCTGCAGGTTCAGTTCTATTTATTTTATTAACAACAAATGTAAACTTACCTTTTAGCTCCTTAGCTTTTTCATGACCAACATCTAATAAGTGCGCAACAGTCTCATGACCGTTAAACGCTTTCTGAATATCCAATTCAATAACTTCACCCGGCTTTATACCAGTGAATTTTTTATGTTCTTTCTTATCCAGATCATCCCACTGAACAACTCCTTCTTTTGACAAATCTCCATCCACTTGCTTTAGTTCACCGTAGAATGAATCTTCTTTTTGACTTACTTCGGGATTTATACTATTGCCAAATTGTTTTTTAACGTTGTCGAGCGTTTCATTCAAAGTCTTCTTGTCAAGCTCAATTTTATAGCGCTTTACTTTTTGTTTACTTGATAAGTCATAAGAAAACTCGTCAACCAATCCAACCTGATAATCAAACTCAAAATCTTTTTGATTTTCCCAGTCAATTTTGCTTGCCTTTTCCATATCAGGAAGGGGCTCACCAATCAGTTGAATGTTGTTCTCTTTGATGTACTCCTGTAGAGATTTAGATAAAATGCTGTTTACCTCTTCAACGATGATCGATTTGCCGTACATTTTTTTAATCATGCCGGCAGGAACCTTCCCAGGTCTAAAGCCTTTTATGTTTGCCTTTTTGGCATATTGCTTTACTTTTTCTTCTACGTTGGGTTGATAATCACTCTCCTTTAATGTAACTTTAATAGAGGCTTCTGTGGAGCTTTTTTTGTCTAATGTGATATCCAAAGCAGTAATAATTTTAATGTGAATAATAAATAAAAACCCTCAACCACTGATAATGTTCTATCGGGATCGAGGGTTATTTTTTAAGTGCGGATGGAGGGACTCGAACCCCCATGCCCGGAGGCGCTAGATCCTAAGTCTAGTGCGTCTACCAATTTCGCCACATCCGCCTACCAATAAATTGGAGTGCAAATTTAGATATAATTTTTTATACTGCAATGTTTGAGAAATTTTTTTTAGTGGTAATTTAAAGTTGTTGAAAATAGATATATGATAGCGGTAGATGTAGCTGAAGAGAACAAAGAAATAGTAAGGAAATATCGGCAGCTTTTAAGAAAAGCAAAGCCATTCCTTAAGGATGACGATGCAAAAAAGATAAGGAAGGCCTTTAATGTCTCCATGGAAGCGCATGATGGTATGCGCAGAAAATCAGGAGAACCATATATTTTCCACCCACTGGCGGTTGCAAGAATTTGTGTAGAAGAAATTGGCCTTGGTACTACTTCTATAATTGCTGCCTTACTGCACGATGTAGTTGAAGACACTGAGTGGACCATCAAAGATATCGAGAGAAATTTCGGCAAGAAAATAGCTCGAATTATCGATGGTCTCACCAAAATTTCTGGAGTATTTGAACATGGAAGTTCGCAACAAGCAGAAAACTTTCGAAAAATGCTGCTCACGCTTTCAGAAGATGTGAGAGTAATCTTGGTAAAACTATCTGACAGGTTACACAATATGAGAACCTTAGATAGCATGCCAGAAAACAAGCAGTACAAAATCGCTTCTGAAACTATCTTTCTTTATGCACCACTGGCCCACAGGTTAGGGCTATATGCAATCAAATCTGAACTAGAAGACTTATACCTAAGGTACACGGAAGAAGAAACCTATATAGACCTGGTTAAGAAAATTGCTGCTACAAAGGAGGCTAGAAGCAGGTTTATCAAAAGTTTTATTAGACCTATTAGAGAGTCTTTAAACGCACAAGATTTTAATTATATCATAAAAGGCCGTCCGAAATCAGTTTATTCTATCTGGAATAAAATGAAAAAGCAAAATATACCTTTTGAAGAGGTGTATGATCTATTTGCAATAAGAATCATAATCGATTCATCAATAGAGACGGAAAAAGCAGATTGCTGGCAGGTGTATTCTATTGTTACAGATTTTTTTAAACCAAATCCAGACCGTTTACGAGATTGGATTAGTACACCTAAAGCCAATGGTTATGAATCCTTGCACACTACTGTGATGGCCCGAAATGGCCAATGGGTAGAAGTGCAAATTCGAACCAAACGAATGGATGAAATTGCTGAGAAAGGATACGCAGCGCATTGGAAGTATAAAGATAATTCCAGCGGGCAGGCTTCAGGGCTTGAGCAATGGATTACCAAGGTGAGAGATATGCTCGAACAAAATGATTCTTCGGCTCTTGAGTTCGTAGATGATTTCAGGGGTAATTTATTTAATGAAGAGGTATTTGCATTTACTCCAAAGGGTGAATTAAAAACACTGCCTCATGGTGCTACCGCTCTTGACTTTGCTTTTGAAATTCATACAGAAGTAGGAGCAAGATGTATTGGAGCAAAAATCAACCAGAAATTGGTTCCAATTAACTATGAATTAAAAAATGGGGACCAGGTTGAAATACTTACATCTAGCAAACAAAAACCCAATGAAGACTGGTTGAGGTTTGTCGTTACTTCCAAAGCAAAGTCTAAAATTAAAGACGAGCTAAAAGAAGATAAGAAGGTAATTGCGGATGAAGGAAAGGAGATAGCGCTTCGAAAACTTAAACAACTTAAAATTGATCCTAACAATGATACGTTTGATCGATTGAGGGCCTATTTCAATGTTAATACGCAATTAGATCTTTTTTATAGAATAGGTAAAGGCCAGGTTGATAGTAAAGACTTTAAAAATTTCAAAGAGTTTAAGCCAGCGTCAACTATTAAACAACGCCCAGCTTCAAAAATCTCGGATGCCAAATCATTTGAAAAAGAAATTGTAAAAGTTAAATCAGATGATATTCTTCTTATCGGAGAAGATATGGATGTTGTCGATTATAAACTTTCTAAATGTTGTAACCCTATCCCCGGAGACAATGTGTTTGGCTTCGTAACAGTGAATGAAGGGATCAAAGTGCATCGCACTACTTGTCCCAATGCGCCTGAGTTGCTTGCCAATCATGGGCATCGCGTTGTAAAGGCCAAATGGGCATCTCAACACCAGTCAGCGTTCTTAGTAGGTCTCCGAATTATTGGTACCGACAGAGTCGGTTTGATAAACGATGTGACTGCAATTATATCTGATGAACTAAAAGTAAACATGAGATCAATGTCAATTGATACAGTATCAGGAATTTTCGAAGGCGACATCATGCTGTATGTAAACGACACTCGCCACCTCGATTTACTCATAACAAAACTGGAAAAAGTAGATGGTGTAGTGAAGGTTTCAAGGTTTGAGTATAATGAGTAAGTAGTCTTGAAAAGTTGTTCTATATTTGCAACCCTAAATTATGGGTTAATCTCATGGCACTCAACGAAAAAGTATTTGAAGAAGTAAAGAAGATTTTTACAGCATACCTTGAAAATAAAGGTTTGCGTAAAACCCCTGAACGCTACGCTATACTTGAGGAAATTTACTCTAGGGATGGACATTTTGATGTTGAGTCACTCTATATAAGTATGAAAAACAAAAACTATAGAGTGAGCCGGGCAACGGTATATAATACACTTGACTTGTTGGTAGAATGTGACTTGGTAAGTAAGCATCAATTTGGCCGCAATTTAGCGCAATACGAAAAGTCATACGGCTATAAACAACACGATCATCTGATATGTACAGAGTGTCATAAAGTGGTAGAATTTTGTGACCCAAGAATACATAATATACAAACTATGGTCGGGGAGTTACTTAACTTTGATATTGTTCACCATTCACTAAATCTATATGGAATTTGTGGTGATTGTAGAGCCAAACTAAATAACGAAAAAGATAAAGCAGGCAAATAGCCTTTCATTAATCATGAAATACACACATACGATAAACGAGAATATTCTCACCTTAAAACTGAAAGGTGATTTGATAGGAGAAGATAGTGGTGTTGATATTATAGAACTAGTTAATAATACTATTCAAAATGAAGTTACCCTTTGCATGATTGATATCTCTGAGCTTAGATATATAAATAGTAGTGGTATTGGTGTGCTAATTACCATACTAACTAAGTTTAGAAATAAGGGTGGAGAAGTATGTTTGCTAAAACCTTCCGAGAGTGTTAAAAAGCTCTTAATAATTACAAAACTCAATGCGATTTTTAGTGTAGCAGAATCAGAGGATGATGCACTTCAAATGTTGAAAAATGCCTGATATGAAAATGGACGTTCTTCTCGGCCTACAATGGGGTGACGAGGGTAAAGGAAAAATAGTAGATTATTTAGCTACTCAATACGATGTTGTTGCAAGATTTCAAGGCGGACCAAATGCTGGTCATACGCTAGAGTTCGATGGCATCAAACATGTATTGCATCAAATTCCATCAGGTATATTTAGAAGTGATATACAAAATATTGTAGGAAATGGCGTAGTGCTTGATGCAACTATTTTCAGAAAAGAGATAGATGCACTCAAGGCATTAGGTGTTGATGCATCTAAAAATCTTTTTATTTCAAAGAAAACACAGCTCATACTTCCGACACATCGATTACTTGATGCGGCATATGAAAAGTCTAAAGGAGAAAAGAAAATCGGCTCCACTTTAAAAGGGATTGGGCCAACTTATCAAGATAAAATTGCTAGGCAAGGATTAAGAGTAGGTGATATTATTTCTCATGGATTTTTAGATAAGTATAATAAACTCAAAGAAAAACACCTCCAGATTCTCACCTACTATAATTTTGAAGGTGACTTAGATGCTATGGAGAAGGAATTTTTTGAAGCTATTGAGTTTCTAAGAGGGCTTCATCTAATTGAGAGCGAATATCAAATAAATAATGAGCTAAGAAAAGGCTCAAAAGTTTTAGCAGAGGGAGCACAAGGCTCCCTTTTAGATATTGACTTTGGAAGTTATCCATTCGTGACAAGTTCTAATACGACAACATCAGGTGCATGTAGTGGTTTGGGAGTTGCCCCTAATAATATAGGAGAGGTGTTTGGAATTTTTAAGGCCTATTGCACTAGAGTGGGTAGTGGTCCATTTCCTACAGAGCTATTTGATGATGATGGTAAAATGATGGCAGAAATTGGCCGAGAGTTTGGTGCAACCACAGGTCGTCCAAGACGCTGCGGTTGGTTAGACCTACCAGCACTCAAGTATGCTATTATGATTAATGGTGTTACGCAACTTTTTATGATGAAAGCTGATGTCTTAAATGAGTTTGAGAAAATCAAAGTGTGTACACATTACAAAATGAGTGATGGAACTGAGTCCGACATATTCCCGTATGAAATTGTTGATCAGAAAATAGTACCAGTTTACAAGGAATTTGCTGGTTGGAAAACCTCTTTAGAAAATGTGGATGATTACAATGATTTTCCTATGGAGCTTAAAGAGTATGTGCAATACCTTGAAAATGAGTTGACTACGCCTATTAATATCATATCGATTGGGCCAGACAGAACGCAGACTATCATGCGTAAGAAAGTTTTAGCTTAAAAATTCATCACAAGTAGTTGTAGGTAAAAATTATTCCCTTACCTTCGCGCTCCTATTCGGCCAAAGGGTTGGATGTTAGGGGTTGAGTATGTTGGAGTAGAGGGGTTTAGAAATCTCCAAAAAATAAGTTTGAAAAAGGCTTGTTTGATAAGGCAAAGGTGTTGTATCTTTGCAGTCCTTTCAGCGAAAGAGCTGGGGTTGTGTTTTGAGGAAATGGAGGTTTAAAAAGGAAGAAAAAAATAAAAGATATTTTTTTTCTCCAAAGGCTTGGAATTAAAATTTGCTTGCTTACCTTTGCACTCGCTTTCGGAAAAACGGAGCAAAAAACGACAAAAGACAGAAGGTCTAAGTCGCTAA